>Ga0206808_1022_pt1 | contig 51577 bp, 46 predicted proteins | sample Alteio_BWOrgCont_58_FD_152899 | JGI IMG/M metagenome (GOLD analysis project Ga0206808, IMG submission 152899) | Enriched cells from forest soil in Barre Woods Harvard Forest LTER site, Petersham, Massachusetts, United States -... | ecosystem: Environmental > Terrestrial > Soil > Temperate forest >...
CCGCCGAGCGTAAGTATCTTGCCGGTGAACATCTGCGAATTGGGCTGGTTATTAAAATAGATGGTGAGCAGATCCTTGCCACCCTTAAAGTGGCATTCTTCGAGGGCTTCTTCGCTAACGGGAATATACTTGCTCCTTTCGCTGGTTGTGCCGGACGATTTGGCGAACCAACGTATCTCAGAGGGCCACAACACATTTCGCTCGCCTTTCAGCATGCGTTCGATATAAGGCTTTAGCGTATCGTAGGTTTGTATTGGTACCCGGTCCCTGAAATGATCGAGGCTGGTAATGCTTTTATAGCTGTACTTTTTCCCCCACTCTGTTCTGTCGGCAGTGGAAATGAGCTGCTCGAACCATTCCTCCTGCACTTCGTTGGGGTATTTCATAAAAAGCTCTATCTGGTGGATACGCTTTTTCATGAACCAGGTAAAAACAGAGTTAAAAATTGTCATAGGCTATTTGGCAAAAGAAAATGTCTTTCTCTTCAATACAAAGTTAGCGCCCAGGTAAACCTTCCGCACCATTTCATTTGCCGCCAAAACCTCAGGCACCCCCGATTCTAATATTTTCCCCTCGAAAAGCAGGTAGGCCCTGTCGGTGATCGAAAGGGTTTCCTGCACATTGTGATCCGTAATTAATATCCCAATATTACGGGTTTTTAATTTAGCAACCATGGCCTGTATTTCTTCCACCGCTATGGGGTCGACACCCGCGAACGGCTCATCGAGCAAAATAAATTTCGGCTCGGCAGCCAGCGCACGCGCTATCTCGGTACGGCGCCGTTCCCCGCCTGAAAGCAGGTCGCCGCGGTTCCGGCGCACTTTATGCAGGCTAAATTCGTCGATGAGTTCCTCCAGCTTTTCAGCCTGCCTTTCCCGGGTCATTTCGCCCATTTCCAGGACGGCTTTTATATTATCCTCCACCGAAAGCTTCCGAAAAACGGATGCTTCCTGTGCCAGGTAGCCGATTCCTTTTTGGGCCCGACGGTACATTGGGTCGGTAGTAATGTTCTGGTCGTCCAAAAAAATTTGGCCATCGTTGGGTTTGACGAGGCCGACGATCATGTAGAAGGATGTAGTTTTGCCGGCCCCGTTTGGTCCGAGCAAGCCCACAATTTCGCCCTGGGATACGTTGAAAGATACGTCGTTTACAACAGTACGTTGTTTATATTTTTTTAATAAGTGCTCTGCCTTGAGGATCATTCTTATTTACGAATTACGTCCCGATAGCTATCGGGATACGATTTACGATTTGTGTGAAAGAGCTGCATGTTATTCGCATCAACTCCTAACGCGTAAATTCTTTTTTATTACTATTGTTTAAATTGGTTACGTTCATGTAAAAAAGCCGAATCTCCGGAAAACCCTTTGTTTGAGTTTAATTATTAAATCTAATTCCCTTAATATTCAACTGTATGCTACGTTTATCGCGCCAGCTGTTTTCTTCTATCGTATAGCAAATATCGAAGGGAACATCCTTTTTTATTTGGTCGACATATTCACCGTGGCCGAAGGCAATGCTCTCAAATCCCGGCGAACCTTGTTGTATCACCGTCATTTTAATATGATTGCCGCCGACCAGGCCGGCTATGCCGCTAACATAAACATTTCTGCTTAGGAACACCGGCGCCATGTTTTCGGGTCCGAACGGTGCAAACATATTCAAAATCCTGAAGAATTTAGGTTCTACCTGGCTCAGGTGCAGCTCCGATTCGATGAGAATCTGCTGAACCAGTTGCTCCGGTTTGATGGTGGCGCTTACCACCTCTTCAAAACGGTCGGCAAAGGCCGCGATATTTTCGGGATGCAGGGTGAGGCCGGCCGCAAATTTATGGCCGCCAAACTGGATGAGCAAATCGCTGCAGCCGCATAACGCCTCATACAGGTCATATCCCAAAACTGACCTTGCGGAACCGGCGACATGCCCGTTCGAGCGGGTTAACACAATGGTGGGCCGGTAATATTTTTCGGTCAGGCGCGAAGCAACGATGCCGATAACGCCTTTATGCCAGCGTTCGTTAAAAACCACGGTCGATTTACGGTTGATGAGGGTTTCGTCGTTATCAATAATAGCAAGGGCCTCATCGGTTATGGAAAGATCGTGGCCTTTGCGTTCGGTATTTTTCTCATTGATGGATTCCGCTATTTCCCGTGCTTCGGTCGCATCGGTGCTGATCAGCAATTCAACGGCCAGTTTGGCATCATCCATCCGCCCGGCGGCATTGATGCGGGGACCAAGTAAAAACACTACGTCGGATATGCTATAGTTGCTGCTTTTGCCAGCAACGTCCATCAGGGTTTTAACCCCAAGGCTGGGATCGGTGTTGATCTTTTGCAAACCCATGTGCGCCAGCACCCGGTTTTCGCCCGTAATGTGGACAATGTCGCTCCCTATGCTGATGGCAACCAGGTCGAGGTACCTGGCCACTTCTTCAAAGGGAATGTTGTTTTTTTGAGCAAAGGCCTGTACCAATTTGAAGCCGATGCCACAGCCGGAAAGCTCTTTGTACGGATATTCGCAGTCGGCACGTTTTGGATCAAGGACGGCAACGGCGGCCGGCAGTTCAGGGCCGGGCAGGTGATGGTCGCAAATAATAAAGTCGACGCCCCGGGTATTGGCATAAGCAATTTTATCCACCGATTTGATGCCGCAGTCCAGGGCAATCATCAGGGTAAAATCATTATCGGCCGCGTAATCTATCCCTTTTGTGGAGATGCCGTACCCTTCGAGGTAGCGGTTGGGTATATAATATTCGATGAACGGGTGGTGTTTTTTAAAGAAACTGTAAACCACCGATACCGAGGTGGTGCCGTCGACATCATAATCCCCGTAGACCAATATTTTTTCGCCTGCTGTAATAGCCGCGTCAATACGCAGGATCGCCTCTTCCATACCGGCCATCAGGAAAGGGTCGTGCAGGTGGCGATCGTCGGGGCGGAAAAACAGGTGGGCGTCTTCGTAAGTAGTTATTCCGCGGTGAACCAGCAGGCGGCTTAATACCGGGTCGATCTTTAACGCAGCCGCCAGGGATTTTACAAGCTCATGATCAGCGTCATCCCGGATAGCCCAGCGTTTATTCATACCTTTGCGTTAAAACAGTAAATATAACTGAATTTATATTTGATTAGATGGGCTGTTTTGTCAACATTTCGGATGTTCGATTTCGGATTTCGGATGTCGGATTTCGGATGTCGATATTAATTACTCAACTAATTGCTGCTTATACCTATGAAGGTTTTCCCTTTGAACGAAGGTTCTTACTCTGTAGATGCCTCCAAAAAATTTATTCCATTTAATCCCCTGGTTGACAACTTCCGCGAAAGGCCGGGGTCGCTGTTCATTCATGTAAACCCTTTCCTCATGGAAACATCGGACGAGCTGATCGTTTTGGATACCGGCCTGGGTTATAAAGACACGCGCGACGAGCTCATCATCCATCAGCATATCCGCAACGCGGGCTTCGATCCGGCAGATGTAAGCCTGGTGTTGCTATCGCACCTGCACTACGATCATTCAGGGGGTTTGGTGGTTGAACGTAATGGCCGGCTGGAGCCAAGCTTTCCAGGCGCGCGGCACGTGGTTCAAAAGGGCGAGTGGGAGTTTGGCCTGTCGGGAAAATCATCGTCTTATCACAAAGAAATTTTTGAAGACCTGCAAGGTAAAGTTGAGTTGGAACTTGTTGAAGGATCCGGCGTTTTGCAGCCGGGGATCAGGTTTGAGCTGTCAGGTGGTCATTGTCCTTTCCACCAGGTTTTCTGGCTGGACATGGAAGGCGAAAAATATTTTTTTGGGGGAGATGAATTGCCGGAGCCCGAACAATTGATCAGGAAGTTTATCGCCAAGTACGACTACGATGGCCGGAAATCGATGCAGTTACGCGAAGAATACGGGAAAATAGCAGCTGCTGAAGGTTGGACATGCCTGTTTTATCACGCCAAATCGGTTTGCGTGGGTAAGGTGGCGTACCAGGATGATCACTTTAAAGTCGACGCGGTTTAGGCGTGGTCTTCAACTCTAAAAAGCTCTACTATCTTATCTACATTAAGGGGTTTGGAGATAAAATCTTTTACCAGCGGATACGACCGCGCTTTGTTAATGTCGTTGCTAAAAACCGAAGACGAAATAATGAATACTTTAGTCCTGCCAAGCGGGTCGATGTTCAGACGTTTGTACTCGTCCAAAAATTCCCAGCCATTCATAATGGGCATATTAATGTCCAGCAAAATGTAATCAGGCAGTCTTGAAGGATCATTCCTTTGGATTTCCACCAACTGATCTATAGCAAATTTCCCGTTAAGGCATGCCATGATCTCTGTGTTTAATAAAGCTTTCTTTATTAACTTAATGGAGATGAAGTTGTTAATTTCGTCGTCATCTACCAATAACACACTTACGGACCTGCTATTAAATTCCATGTTATACCATTTATGATATGCTTTATACGCGTCGAAAAATTAAAAGGTTATACCCTTTTTAATAATAATTATAATCTTTCGGGGCGTTTTGTCAAAGGTTTATTCTGAAGAAATCTACCAGCCTTTTGTGATAATTGGCTAATATTAATTAAAAGTAATATTTTCGAACGAATAATGCAATTATCGATGAAAAAAGTCTTTTTGCTCTTTTTCTTATTAGCCGGCCTTAAGATAGCGGGAAATGCCCAAAAAACCGGCGAAATCGAGCAAAAGACATCTGGAATGACCAGATATTCAGGTTATTTCAACTTTTACTGGGATGAGAAAACCGGTCGAATATTGCTTGAGGTTGACAAACTTAACACTGAATTCCTTTACGTGAACTCGCTGCCGGCCGGTGTCGGCTCCAACGACCTGGGTTTAGACCGCGGGCAGATCGGTAACAGCCGCATTGTAAAGTTTATAAAAAGCGGGCCAAAGGTTTTGCTGATACAGCCAAACTATGCCTACCGGGCCGTGAGCAATAACCCCGATGAACGCAAGTCGGTTGAAGAGGCATTTGCGCAATCCGTGATTTGGGGCTTTAAGGCCGAAGCGCAGGACGGCGACAAGGTGCTGATAGATTTTACTCCTTTTTTGCTGCGCGACGGCCATAATATAGCCGACAGATTGGGCAGCGCCGGACAAGGGAACTATAATGTGGATGAATCCCGGTCGGCGGTGTACCTGGATAATACCAAGAGCTTTCCGGATAACTCGGAATTTGAAGCGACCATTACGCTGACGGGGAAAGCTAAAGGCGCCGAGATCAGCTCTGTTACGCCGGATGCCGATGCGGTTACTGTAAGGATGCATCATTCTTTCATCAGGCTGCCTGATAGCAACTATAAACCCCGGAAATTCGATCCCCGCTCGGGTTATTACGATATCGATTACATGGATTATGCCACGCCGATAAATGAGCCTATCGTAAAACGGTTTATCACGCGGCACCGGCTGGAAAAGAAGGACCCAACGGCGGCGATGAGCGAGGCTGTAAAGCCGATCGTTTATTATGTAGACCGAGGCGCGCCGGAGCCAGTGCGCACAGCCTTACTCGAAGGCGCATCCTGGTGGAACGAGGCTTTCGAAGCGGCCGGCTATAAAGATGCTTTCCAGGTAAAGCTGCTTCCGGAGGATGCCGATCCGATGGACATCAGGTACAATATCATTCAATGGGTGCATCGTTCTACGAGGGGCTGGTCATATGGCGAGTCCATCGTCGATCCACGAACAGGTGAAATCATAAAAGGGCAAGTGTCATTAGGCTCCCTGCGCGACAGGCAGGATTTTTTAATTGCCGAAGGACTTGTCCAGCCTTACGAGGACGGCAAACCGGTAAGCGATCAAATGATGAAGCTGGCCATCGCCCGTCTTCACCAATTAGCTGCCCATGAAGTGGGGCATACCCTGGGTTTGCAGCATAATTTTGCCGCCAGCGTTAACAACAGGGCATCGGTAATGGACTACCCGGCGCCTTATATCAGCCTTGCCGCCGACGGCAGCATCGATCTTTCAAAGGCCTACACCACCGAAATAGGCGGGTGGGATAAAAGAGCAATCTTATTTGGTTACCAGGATTTCCCGCAGGGAACCGACGAGGACGCAGCGCTGAAAGGTATTATTAATGAAACATTGAAGCAGGGGTTCGTTTATATTACAGACGAAGACGCCCGTCCCGCTGGTGGCGCCCATCCGCTGGCGCATCTTTGGGACAATGGCACAAACGCCGCTGATGAGCTAAACAGGCTGATGGGCATCCGTAAAACGCTGCTGGAGAATTTTTCGGAAAAAGCCATCCGGCAAGACGCGCCAATGGCAACCATTGAAGAAGCATTGGCGCCGATCTACCTTTTGCACCGGTACCAGGTAGAGGCGGCCTCGAAAATGTTAGGCGGCATTTATTATACCTATGCCGAGAAAAATGACGGGCAGATCACCACAAAATTTATTCCGGCAGCTGAACAATGGAAGGCCTTTGACGCTTTGATGAGCACCATAACACCGGATGCACTGGCATTACCCGAGAAACTGATCGAAAAGATACCGCCGAGGCCGGACGGCTATCCGCGCACCCGGGAATTATTTAAATCGCGCACCGGTTTAACATTCGACCCGATGGCAGCAGCCGAATCCGCTGCGGGCGCTACCCTGGCCTTTATGCTGCAGCCCGAACGAGCTGCACGGCTGGTTGAATACGAGGCGAGGGACAATGCACAGCCCGGGCTGATCCAGGTTGTGGATAAACTGATCGCCCAAACCTGGAAAAAGCCCCTGCAGCCCGGCTACAAAGGCGAGCTGCAGGGCATGGTTGACGGTTTGGTACTGAAACAATTGCTTACACTTGCAGCCGATGACAGCGCCCCTGAAAGCGTGCGCGGCATTGCTTTAATGGAGGTAGATGGACTGAAAAAATGGATGACCGGTTCACTGGCCGCAGCAACAGGTAATCAAAGGGCAAATATTTTATTCGGCTTGTCGCAGATCAGTGCATTTGATAAAAATCCTGGGCAGTTTAAACCTGCGCCGGTGCTAAATATGCCTGATGGGAGCCCTATTGGTGAGGATTTGTAACCGGGAAGAAGTATGTTTTTAAAATAACAACACCAGTTTAACAGAGAAATATCCGCTGACCGAATATCGAATATTGAATTTCAAATGTCCAATTTCGAATTTTAACCTTCATTATTCGATATTAAATGGACTAAGCCAAGCAGGGTTCGATATAAATATTGAATTTTGCCCCGTAGGGGCTACCTGTTTGTAGCAAATAAAAAACTAGGCAATATTGCCCCGTAGGGGCTACCCAATAGCGACCACAAACAATGTCAATCAACCAAAATCAAAAAACCTTCCCTTTTGGAGCAGAGTCAGAGGGATCGGCAAACCACCGCCCCATCGTCAGTGGAATAATGTCATACGGGATGTCGGGCAGGATATTCCATGCACCTTTCCTGCATACCAATCCTGGTTTTACGTTTAAGGCGGTAGTAGAACGGCATGAAAAGAAAGCACAGAAACGATACCCGGACGCCCTTAGTTATAACGCTATCGATGAATTGTTGAATGACGATGAGATTGAGCTGGTGATTGTGAATACCCCGAACGACACCCATTTTGAATATGCCCTAAAAGCATTGGAAGCAGGGAAACACGTTTTATTAGAGAAGCCTGCCGCCGCCACCAGCGCCGAGGTAAAAATAATGTTCGACAAGGCACGGCAGGCAGGCAGACATTTGATGCTTTACCAAAACCGGAGGTGGGACAGCGGCTTTCTACAGGTAAAAGAAATTATTGAAAGCGGCCGGCTTGGGCAATTGATCGAGGTTACCTTCCGGATGGACCGGTTTAAACGGGCGCTAAGCCCAAAAGCGTTTAAGGAAACAGCGGCTACACCGGCCAATGGCCTGGTGTACGACCTGGGAGCGCACCTGGTCGACAATGCGATAGCCTTATTTGGCAGGCCGCTTAGCTTCAGCAAAACCACAGGTATTTACAGGGAAGGCTCGGAGGTTCCCGATTATTTTAATTACCACCTCAGTTATCCAAATCAACTGAATGTTTACCTCACGTCGGGACTTTTAATGGCGGAAGTATCACCGGGCTTTATCGTTTCCGGAACGGAGGGCAGTTTTGTAAAGGAACGCCGTGATGTGCAGGAGGCCCAGCTTGATGCCGGGATGCTGCCTACCGACAATGGCTACGGAATTGAACCGGCAGGCGGCGACGGTAAATTGGTATTGATGGATTTGGAGAATAAGCCGAATACCGAATGGCTTACGCCGCCTAAAGGGGATTACAATGGTTTATTTAACGCGGTGTATCATACCATCCGCGATAATGCGTTATATCCCATAACCGAAGAGCATATAGCCTGGCAATTGGAATTGCTGGAAGCCTAAAAAAATCGTAACTATGCTCAAATGAAACTTATGAACAAATTGATCCTATTTTTCGGCCTTGTTACCATCGCAGCATCGAGTTGTGCTCAGACTCCGCAGACTACGAGCAAAGCCGACCAGGGAATCCCTCCATACCATATCCTGACTACCGACAGCGTTTACGTTACCCCAGCCAATCTTAAAAAAAACATGGCGGTAATGGTCATCTATTTTTCGCCGGATTGCAGCCATTGCCAGCACCTGATGTATGAGCTGAAACCAAAGATGGGCGCCTTTAAAAATACGCAGGTGATCATGGTGACGTTTGTGCAGCAGATCAAGGCGATCCAGGTATTTGCGCGGGATTTTGATCTGAAAAAATACCCCAACTTTACCGTTGGCACTGAAGGGTATACCTATGTTGTGCAGAAATACTTCGATGTGCATACCACACCCTACATTGCGCTGTACGACAAAAACAGGAAACTGGTGAAAGCATGGGACAAGGCGCCGACTGTTGACACTTTAGTTAGCGAGGTGAGGAAGATGTGAAGGGAGATTAGTCCGAAAGTCCGGATCCCGATAGCTATCGGGACCGGAAGACGCTGCGACCGACGTTTCGGAAGAGATCGGGGGGTAGAGATTAGAGGTTAGTTGATTAGCGATTAGAGAATTCCGGAAGTCGGGAAACTTGAACAGTACAAAGATACGCCGGAAGGACCACGTGGAGGGCTGCAAATTAAAATGAGGGGTTGCACAAGCTACACCATATACAAAAACCAAAAACTGGTGAAGGCAGGGGGAAAGCTCCTACCATTGATGAATTGACTCACAAGGTGAAGAAATTGCAGCCGCCCATGAAACCGTTTTCCTGGCTTTTACTCCTTTTGCTGGTATGCGGCTTCAACCAGCCTAAAGGGCACAACGTAATCCAATTTAATATAAGCTCAATTTTAAACGCCCGGCCGGTAACGACGCTGTCCACGGGCAAGTTGGCGACCTGGAAAACCGGCATTGACGGCAACGGAAAAGCTGACGGGTATCTCACCCGGTCCGCCGCGAAATTCAACGGAGACCCGGACGAACACGCACTGCCGGATGAGCCATTGATCGCAGCAAATAGCTTTCACCCGGAGGTTCGGCTGCATTACTCCAATCACGATACCCTAAATTACCAGGCTTGCAGCCTGCCCGGCGACACTTCCGTCGCGTTTTCAGTACCCAAAGGAAAATATTCCATGTTATACTTTGCGTTGACTAGTGCCGAGGGATCCTCTTCCATGAAATTTCACTTGACTTATGCCGATGGCGAGTATATCGATGAAATATTGCTGCCCGATTATTACCAGGATATTCCGACAAATGATCCAAGCCTTTGTTACCTTGTGCATGACCTGGCCAAATGGGGGCCCACAAACAAAATGACGGAAAAGGATCATCACAATATCGACCTGGTGCAGGTGCAGGCTGATCCGACGCGTACGTTATTGGAGATAAAAATAAATAAGGGAAAACCGGGATACGTTGTTTTTTGGGCAGCGGCCGGGAAGCTGAAATAATATCTGCACATCCGCTCATCTGCATATCACTACTACCAACTGCCACTCATCACTGTTACTGCACACTGCCCACAGCAAACTGCCTACTGCTGTTGCTGCTGCATCATCTCCATATACCGCTGGTAACTATTCTTCGGGGTATCTGATACGATACTGGTGATGTGGGCTTCGCGAATGTGTTCTTCATTGCTGAGTACATTTTCATCGTCGACAGAAACGGAAACCTCCAGTTTATGGTTGGATGCCCCTTTGTACACGCCTTTTACGGGTGAGCAATTGGAGAAATTACGCCCTACGGCCAGGCGGACGTGTGTTTCGTTGGCAATGCAGTTGTTGGTAGGATCGAGACCAAGCCAGCCATAATCGGGTATGTAAGCCTCGGCCCAGGCATGGGTAGCGCCCTGCCCCCGCATGCCGTTGCGGCTGGTGCAGATATAGCCGCTCACGTAGCGGGCGGGAATACCTTCCATCCGGAGCATTTCCGTTAAGATGTGTGCGAAATCCTGGCAAACGCCGGCTTTGAGCTTCCATATTTCTTCAAGCCTGGTTTCTACGGTTGTTACGCCCTGGATATACTCAAAGCTATCGAACACGAATTTGCAGAAACGCAGGGCTACCTGGTAAGGCGAACCATCTTTGAGCTTTTCATCTTTCACTATTTCGCGCAATTGGTCCAGGCCTTCGAAGTACTCCTGCTTTAAATAGTCGATATAGGGCACCACGTATTGGAGGCGCTTGAGGTCTTCCCATTGCTGTTCAGGAAAAATATCCGAAACCGGCAGCTCCCGGTGTTTGGTGGCCACCAATATGCGTGAATTGATGGTTAGCATCATGTGCGGTTCGCTGTAAGTGAAACTCCCTACCTCATTGCCGTAGTAGTCGATATAGGTATCCACGTGCGGATTGCCGGTGATGGTGAGATCCTGCTTTAAAACATCCTGGAAAGCGTCCTTTATCGGGAACAAAATGATCTGGTTGGCGCTGTCGCGTACCGGGCTTTCATAGATATAACGCGTAATATGCTGTATTTCAAATTCAGGCATGTTGTCAATTGTTGATTTGAAAATTTGTCAATTTGAAAACTCTTTGAAAGCTTAAAGCGGAAAGCATAAAGCTCAAAGCTCAAAGCCGAAAGCTAAAAGCTCAAAGCTTAAATATTGATAATCAAAAAGTTATCGTTCAATTTATTTAAATAATTAATAGACTTATGCTAATGGTGCTCATTCGCAACGTGCGAGTGTCGTTATTGTTCCTCCTTTTATCAGGAATTAGCAAAATAGTGTTCATTAAGCGCGTTACCGATTCCATAAAGCTCTGAGCGTATTTGCATCAGGAATTTGTGCAGCCCTTCCTTTTCCACGCTTTTAACCGAACTGTACTTGATCCGGCTTTCGAGCCGGCCAATCCGGAAGGAGAGCTCGCGGTAATCCTCGAGATTGCTGTCGTTCTTCAATCTTTCAAAATACCGCTGGATATGGTTAACCGAATAGATAACCGACCGCGGGAAATCGTTATTCAACAGCACCTGTTCCAGCACGTTCGATGATTCAAAGCCTTCCCGGTAAGTTTTCAGGTAGAGCTCATAACCGCCTATTGACAGCAACAGGTGTTTCCAGTAGCTGGTATCCGTCAGCAGGTCGGGGTTTTCATTGGCCGAGCCAAACTTAGTATCGAGGATATCTACCGACTGTATCGCCCGTTCGAGGTACTTGCCCAGGTTCATAAAGCTGCGGCCTTCGCCACGTTCCATTGTGATCTCCACCGTGCCATAGTATAGCATTACCTGCTTGATTAGGATATCGAGGATGGTAATTGGATCATCTTTACGCATCGACCGTTCGAGGCGGGGTTCTTTTACGGCATGATAATATTCATTCAGACATTGCCAAAGGTCTTTGGGAATATGTTCCTGCACACTGCGCGCATTTTCCCTTGCGAGCGTGATGATATTGAGAATGGAGTTTTGATTGCTTTTACCAAATACCATATAGTTGAGCACGGCTCGGCTATCGTTCTCCAGCTTCGTGGCTTCTTCCTCGTCCTCGCCGGCAAATATCCGCACCACCGGCTCCCAGGTAAATTCCTGCACGGTGTCCTGTGAAGAATTGTAATTGATCTTTAGCATCCGCAGCATACCGTCGCTGCGCTCGATATAACGGCTTAACCAATAAAAACTTGCTGCTACGCGGCTTAACATGGGGTTTTGATTTCGGATTTACGATTTACGATTTCGGATTTATTTATTGCTCCTTGTGTTATTAGTTGTTTTTTTATTTCGGATGTTCGACCCGATAGCTATCGGGTTCGGATTTGTTTTTTAGTGTTCGGAAATCACATTTTCCATTTCAGATTGTTTTTATTTCGGATTTATTTACCTTCCCTAACTACTATTAGTTGCTAGACATTCAGTATAGCCATATTCAAAGTCGGAAATCGAAATTCTCAAATTCAAAATTCATCATTCAAAATCCGAAATCGTAAATCGTAAATCAAGCCAACACCCACGTATCCTTACTCCCCCCACCCTGCGAGCTGTTTACCACCAGGGAGCCTTCTTTCAATGCTACCCGCGTTAAACCACCTGGGACGATCTCGATACCATCCGGGCCAAATAAGGCATAGGGACGCAGATCCACCCGACGGGGCTTCAGCTCGCCCTGCATGTAACATGGGGCAGCGGACAGGCTTATTGTCGGCTGTGCGATGAAGTTGCGCGGATCTTTCATTACTTCTTTTTTGTAATCGTCAATTTCCTGTTCGGTGGCGGCATGACCCATCAGCATACCGTAGCCTCCGCTCCCATTGGTTTTTTTGATGACCATGTTGTTTATGTTTTTAAAAACATGCTCCCGTGCATCCGCGAAACCGAGCTGGTGCGTGGGTACGTTCTTCAAAATCGGTTCCTCGTTCAAATAGTATTTGATCATCTCCGGCACATAAACGTACACGGCCTTATCGTCGGCTACGCCTGTGCCTACGGCGTTCACAATGGCTACATTTCCCTTTCGGTAGGCGCCCATGATACCGGCAACGCCCAGCATACTGGTGGGATTAAATACCAGGGGATCGAGGAATTCGTCGTCCACCCGGCGGTAGATCACGTCAACCTGCTCCAGGCCGGTGGTGGTTTTCATGTACACCTTGTGGTTGTTCACCACGAGGTCGCGGCCTTCCACCAGCTCCACACCCATCAGGCGGGCGAGGGTGCTGTGTTCAAAATACGCCGAATTATATATACCCGGTGTTAATAAAACAATAGTAGGGTTATGTATCTGCCGGGGCGAAAGCGCCAGCAGGTTTTTGTATAAAATTGAAGGGTACTCGGTGACGCCCCTTACGCCGCATTGCGGCAGCAGATCGGGAAAAAGGCGTTTGGTGATCTCGCGGTTTTCCAGCATATAGCTCACGCCGGATGGGGTGCGCAGGTTATCTTCCAGTACATAAAACGTGCCGTCATAATCGCGGATCAGGTCGATCCCTGAAATATGAACATAAATATCATGAGGCACCTTTAACTCGTACATTTCGCGCAAAAAATGCGGACACGAGTAAATGATGTCGATGGGTACAATGCCGTCCTTAATGATGAACTGGTTATTGTACACATCTTTTATAAACAGGTTCAGCGCGGTAAGCCGTTGTTTGATACCCTTTTCGACAAAAGCCCATTCCTCGCCGGTGATAATGCGGGGGATGATGTCGAAGGGGAATATTTTTTCGATGCCCTCGCCGCTGTTGTAAACGGTGAAGGTGATGCCCTGGGTCATGAATAGGCGCTTTGCCAGCTCTTCCTTTTTGTTCAGGTCGTCAACGGATTCGCCTGATACATAGTCGATCACTTTACGGTAATGGTCCCTTATCCGGGCATTTTTGCCGTACATTTCGTCCCAAACCCCGTCAATGGGGCTGTATTTGTCAAAATAACCTGATTCCTGCATCGCCAAATAGCTTAAAATTAAACCAGTTACCTTTTAAAATCGTAATTTATGAAGTGTTTTTGTATAAAAACGAATGTTTGGTGATTTTTTTTAACAGTTTTTTAATTTATTCTTGGTTTGGAGGGGAATATTGTAAAAATTATCGTGCAAATCGGCTACGTAATTTATATAAATCATAAGATATGTCCTTCACGATAACATTTGTCCCTGAGACGCAAAATGTTGCGTCTCTACAGCCTGAGACGCAAAATGTTGCGTCTCTACAGCCTGAGACGCAAAATGTTGCGTCTCTACAATTTTGAGAATCTGCTACTGAAACTGTTACAGGGGAAGCGATCAATCCGGGGTTTGCTTCCGGTACTGTTTCCTGTAAATGGCTATCATCCTGCTCATGATCACCCTGAACGGCGCCTTAAACAGCCTGCTCAAAAGCAAAGCTATTTTCATTTTGACGGGAAAGATGATCACGGCCTTGTTGGCAGCGACACCGCGGAGGATGTGATCTGCCGCTTTTTCCGCACTTATCCCCTTCGAAAGTTCCGTTATGGAGTAATCCTTCGCGTTTTGCAGAGCGTTTACATACCTGGTGTCGGCGACAATCGCTGTGCTTACCATCCCCGGGCATACCACGCTTACCTTAATGCCAAGCGCCTTTGCCTCGGTGCGCAATACCTTCGAGTAACTAACTACGGCATGTTTCGATACGCTGTAGGGCGCCAGCAGCGGGACGCCATCGATAAGCCCGGCTCCCGACGATGTGTTTACGATCTGCCCATGCCCTTGCTGCAGCATCAGCTTGTACGCCGCCTGTGAACCGTACAACATCCCGTAAAAATTGACGCCCATTACCTTCTCAAAATCTGTTACGGAAAGGTCACGAAGCTCCCCGCCTACCGATATACCGGCATTGTTGAAGATGATGTCGATGCGGCCGAACTGTGCTGCTACGCTGTTTAGCATGGCCTCTACTTCGGTACAGATTGACACATCCAATTTCAATGGAATTGCCGCGTTGCCGGTTAACCCGGCTGTCTCTTCAGCCCTGGACAAGTTTATATCCGCGCAGACCACCTGCGCGCCTGCGGCCGCCAGCTTAAGGCAAAGCGCGCAACCTATGCCCGAGCCACCGCCGGTTACAATCGCAATTTTATTAACAAAGTAGTTGTGGTACATTTTTGATTTTGGTGATGTAAAGATACATTCACTGTTGTTTAAAACAACATTGGCTGAATTGGCGGATAGCGTCAATTTTCGTCTATAGCGATGGGTTTGAAACCCATCGCTATAATTGTGCAATACCACCAATTTGCACATCTGCCGGGTAAAACCTTATCTTTCCCGGATGTACGATATATGCTGCATCGGCCATATTACCTCCGATAAGATCGTGACGCCGGGTTCTGTGAGTTACCTTCCAGGTGGCACAGCTTATTACTTTTCCTGTGCGCTTAGCCTGCTAAGTGTTGATTACCTGCTGGTGACTTCGCTGGCTGCTGCCGATATGAAGTACGTCGACTTGCTTCGCGCAAAAGGCATTAGCGTAGAAGCGCATGGCGGGAGCGGAACGGTGTTTTTTGAGAATATTTATGGGGCCAGTCACGACGACCGGAGCCAAAACGTTTTACAGACCGCCGATCCGTTCAGCCTGTCGCAACTGGATCAGGTGGACGCCCGCGTTTTTCACCTTGGCCCCCTGCTGGCTGATGATATACCTGCGGAGCTGGTGAAAGCGCTCTCCGCTAAAGGGCGCATCAGCCTGGATGTGCAGGGTTATCTCCGCAAAGTGGTGAACCAAAAGGTTTACTCGGTCGACTGGCCCGAAAAGGCACTGGTGCTGCAGTACGTGGATATTTTGAAAGCGGATGTTGCGGAATTACGGGCACTTACGGGTTTTGAAACTGTTGCCGATGGCGCTAAACAGGTATCCGAATGGGGCGTAAAGGAAGTGGTGGTAACCAATGGCAGTAAGGGATCCGTAATTTATAGCGGTGACGAAGTTTATCAAATCCGGGCCTATGCGCCGCCTGTAGTGTTGGACGCGACCGGGTGTGGCGATACTTATATGGCGGGATACCTGTTCAGGCGCTTAAAAGGCGACGGGATACAGCAAGCCGGTGAATTTGCTGCGGCAATGGCTGGGTTGAAAACTGCGGCGAATGGGGCGTTTGAGGGGACAGAAGAGGACGTGGTTGGATTTAGAGGTTAGTCTAAAATATGAAACTGTGTTTTGGCTAAAACAACTATTAGAAAATCGATTCATTTTAACACATAGATCACTAAGAATACGCAATTAACACTGAGAAAAAAATGATAAACTATTAAGGCTCTGTGGCCTCTGCGCCCCCTCCGTGCCCTCTGTGGTAAAATTTTAACAGTTTTGTATATAGGAAAAGTTAGTTGCTAAGGGATTAGAAAAAGTCTGGAAGATTGGAAGTCTGGAAATCAGAAAAATTTTTACAAGCAAAAATGGTCAAAGTGGGTCGTTATTCTGCCATTGAGATCACCTGAGGTCGTTCCGCATCATTCCATCCACCGAATACCGGTTGTAATGCGCATAATAAAACAGCACAGCGAGGTAGGCGCTGTAAAACAACTGGGTAAACACGCCCTGCCATTGCTCAATTACGCTGCTGCCGAAGATTAGGGCCAGTATAATCGCCGCACCCAAAACCACCGCGAAACGGGTAAACAGGCCCAGCAACAGCAGCAAGCCGGTAATAAATTCCAGGAAAGGCAACACATGACCGAATGCCGATATAAACCCTTCGGGCAGGAATGATTTGCTGAATTGCTTTACCATTCCGTCGCTGAACTCACTGAGCTTAGTTATGCGGATAAGGCCATGGCCAAAAAAGCTGAGGCCCATGGGCAGGCGGGCAAGCAGGTAGGTGTATTGTTCCTTTTTCACGGGGAATGATTTTCAGCATTAACGGTAGAGAGTTTCTTTTATTTTTATTGCAAGTCAGGCAATTCTCTTATTTTCAACTTAGAATTTGTTTAGAAATCGTTTTGAAAAACTGTAAAGACGCGATATTTTGCGTCTCCGAGACAAATGATATCGTTTAGGACATATTTCGCAAACAAATTACGGGTCCGAGACGCAAAGTATTGCGTCTCTACGGCGAAGAATCATAATAATAACAACAATTCTACATTTTTAAACAGGCTCTTATAAAACCCTTTTAACGCAATGGAAGACAAACCGAACATCCAACTTGCCGTACCTTTTTTTATGGTGCGGGATATGGAAGCCTCGCTCGACTTTTATCTCAACAAGCTGGGCTTTAAACTCACCAACCAATGGACGCCCCGCGGCAAGATCGAGTGGTGCTGGCTGCAGCGTGAAAGTGTGGCGATGATGTTACAGGAAGAACGTAATAAAGAAAAGTACGATGCCCAGGGCGCAAGGGGCACCGGCGTTTCGATTTGCTTCCAATGCGAAGACGCGCTGGCATTGTACCACGAGTTTACGGCCAAAGGCGTGGAAATAAAAGAGCCTTTCGTTGGCAACAATTTGTGGGTGGTGGCCTTTCGCGACCCGGATGGCTATAAGCTGGATTTTGAGAGCCCCACGGATGTGGAGGAGGAGACGACGTATTCGGAATTCCGCCGCCGCTAAAGCTATGGCGGACGAAGGGGAAGGGGAAGTAGCAGTTGGCGGTTGGCAGTGGGCAGTAGCAGTAGCAGTAGCAGTAGCAATGGCAGTAGCAATGGCAGTATCAGTGGCAGTGGCAGTTGGCGGTGGCAGTTGGCGGTTGGCGGTGGTGGGAAAGTGGAAGTCGCAGACGTAGTGGCAGTCCTCGTCCCAGGGGCTCTCAAATGCTATTAGTCAACGGATGCATTGGCGGTAATTGACGCGCTCCGTTGACTCACCCCGACATCGCTGCGCTCGTCGACCCTCTCTATCGCAGGCGATAAAGAGGGTAAAACCCGATACTTTTCTCTTTCGTTCCCGCAGGGTCTCGCGCAGCTTTAAGTTAACCCATAAATAGGTTACAATACATATCAATTCTACGATTCTTTTACAACGACCCGAATAGCAAGGTCGGGAATTGCTTGCGGCAGGGTGGTTCTGACCGCATACTACACGTTGATTTGCGTATGTAGAGGTTGCCTCGTTCCTCGCAATGACGCATAAGTTGTTGATTTTAAATTATTTATATAAGAAATATCGATCCTGCATATAATGTGACTGCGTACGATTTTTGTGGGTTAACTTAAACGCGCTACGTACCCTGCGATGTAGAAGCACTTCTGCATTTAGTTCATCCCCGCCTCCATCTCCCGCTATCATTAATTTGTCATTTTGACTGGCGTCACTTTTTATCAAAGCAAACTATCCTACTTTTACGGCTGATACTTGTTTAAACACACATTTACGTAGAAGCTATGGAGCCATTAAAAATATTTACCCCGACAAAGGTTGGGGCCATCGAAGTTAAGAACAGAATTGCTATGTCGCCGATGACGCGCTGCCGTGCTATCGGCAATGTCCCCGGCGATCTGCTTGTTAAATATTACGGGCAGCGCACTGGTGCGGGCCTTATTATTACCGAAGGCACCTCGCCCTCGCCGAACGGATTGGGTTACGCCCGCATCCCCGGCATATTTAGCGCCGAACAGGTGGCAGGATGGAAAAAAGTAACCGACGCCGTTCATGCCAAAGGCGGAAAAATTGTGGTGCAGCTGATGCATACCGGCCGCATCAGTCACCCCGATAACCTGCCCGCAGGCGCAAGGATACTGGCCCCCTCTGCTGTAAAGCCGGCCGGGCAAATGTGGACCGATACCCAACAGATGCAGGATTTCCCGGTGCCTGAAGTCCTGACTGCGGAAGAAGTGCAAAGCACCAAAGCCGAATTTGTTACTGCCGCAAAAAATGCTATCGAAGCGGGCTTTGACGGGATAGAGCTGCATGGCGCCAATGGTTACCTGCTGGAGCAGTTTCTGTCGCCCGTGAGCAATGTGCGTGCCGATAATTACGGCGGCAGTATTGAAAACCGGGCTCGTTTTGTACTGGAAGTGGCAGCCGGCGTTGCCGAAGCAATCGGCGCGGATCGCACCGGCATCCGCCTGTCGCCTTACGGTGTGGCGAGCGATATGCCAAATTACCCCGAGATCGACGACACCTACAAATACCTGGCAGCAGAACTGAACAAGATCGGTATCGCTTATATCCACCTGGTTGATCACTCCGCTATGGGCGCACCGACTGTACCATTGGCCATCAAAGAAACCATCCGCCACACGTTCAAAAATACCGTGATCCTGGCTGGCGGCTACGACCTTGAACGCGCCGAAGCTGACCTGGAAAGCGGCCTGGGTGATCTGATCGCCTTTGGACGCCCATTCATCAACAACCCCGACCTTGTGGAACGCCTCGAAAAGAAATACCCGCTATCGCAGGATCTTAAAGTAGGCCAGTTTTATGCTGCGCCGGTGGAAGATGGGTATTGTGATTACCCGGTGTATGGGGGGTGAGGGCACTAACTCAATCCAAAAACGCGCTGCGAATTAATATCGAATAATGAATTTTGACCCGATAGCTATCGGGTGTCCAATATCGAAGTTTGACTTCATCATTCGACATTCAGCATTCGATATTAAATCCCCTACAAGGCTGGCTGGTTTGGCTGGCCTTTGTTTTTTGCCCGCCTGTTTTCGATACATCAGCGCCGGGTGTTCGATCAATGTTTCTGATTATAAGTCAAAACCTTCTTCTTTGAGGTTTTTTAGGATTTTTTCTTCGTCGACGGTTGAATAATCTGCTTTGTCATATATTTCAGCGAGTAGTATTTGTTCCCGTTTATACACTACGCAGGTGATAATCCTTGCGCCGCCTGATTTGCCTCGCCCCTTGCTGGTAATTCTCAGCCTTACCTTATACATGTTATGGCTTAAAGGCGTACCCATTTCGGGATCCTTAGCCAATTCAATTAAAAAATTAGACAAATCTGCTTTAAAGATGGATACTTTTTCGCCAACGCCTTGGCTCCGCGCTTAAACGTATCACTGTATAGAATATCATAACTCATCCAGCAATCCGGCTATAGGGTGGGTTTTGAGTTTTCCCTGTTCAAATAGCTTAGCATCGTTGAAAGCTTGTTTATAGCGAAGCAATAATTCAGCTTCCTGTAGTTTATGTTTCAGTTCCTCGCGCTCCCGGTTCAGTGCGTCCCATTCTTCGTAAGGAACCAGTACGGTGGTCTTTTGCCCTTTTGAATTGGTTACAATTTGTACGCTCATTGTTCAAATTTACGGAAAAAATATACTAATTCACAAAACCGATTAGCGGCCCCCGCCTGGAAAGCGACCTGGCCGACTTCTCGTCCCCAGGGTCTCGCGCAGCGGATCCTGCGATGGATCGGCACTTCTCTCTGTGATGTACAACCCGAAGTACTCCACCCGCTACCAGGGAAACAATCTTAGATACTTTGGTATATGATTTTTTATTCCCTTATTTTTGTTAAACAGCATTTGTACATCAAAAACGGCTTATGCCTATTTAACAAAAAAATACTGCAAAAATCCAAATAACGCCTATATGCAAATGTAAAACATATTTATTGCCCACCCTGTCAATGCCGAACAGGTGACCGCCCTTAAAGCTGTTTTAAAAGCCCTTAAAATCAAGTTTGAAACAACTACGGCTGAAACCCCTTACAACCAAGGATTTGTAGATAACATATTACAGGGGGACGAAGATTTTAAGGCAGGAAAAGGTAAAAAAATAACCGTGGAAGAGCTGAACAGCTTATAGAAATAATATACCTGCCGAAGCGGTCAAACTTCCAACTGTTACTGCCACTTAACGCTATTTTAGGTTTCCCTATCTTCTTTATTGCATGCCGAATCCATTCACAATGAAATACACCCTGCCCAACTTCAAATACCGCCTGGTACTTGCCGGTGTCCTAATGTTTGTTTCGAACATTACACTCGCCCAAATTAATTTGTCGATTACCGGCCTTGTAATATCGGCTAAAGGTGAATTGCCGCTTGAAGGGGTAAATGTTTCTATTGAAAACAAAGGGATCGGATCCGCTACCAACAGCGACGGTAAGTTTATCCTGGTTTTGCATATTACCGTCAACCCGACCGATTCTTTGACCTTTTCATGCATCGGTTACGAAACCAAAAGAGTGGGTGTTATCGATGCCTCGGTCAACAAAAGTTTAACCGTCAAACTCGAAACGTCAGTAACCAACCTGGCCGAGGTAAACGTTAAGCCTGTATCACTTAAATCCTTATTGGACAGTATAATTGATCATAATACTAAGTTATTTGTTTCCCCGGCTGAGTTGAAAGGATATTACCGGGAACTGGCTTATACCGATACAAAATGTACCGAATTTTCTGACGCGTTGTGCAGCTACTATTTCGACCGCACTTCGGCACCCGATGGACAGTTTAAAATAGCTGCATCGAGATGCTTAGAAGCAAAAGAACCAAAATATGACCGCCATAATTTCGAAGCGATGCTGCCGTCTTTTATTCGTCCGAATGCGGCATTCCAGTATGCAATGCTAAAGCACCTGGTGGAAAAGTTTTTCCCTGACAAAACTATTGCTAATTATGATTACATCATTGAACAAACAAACGCTGAAAGCGAGGGGGATTTGAAAATTGTTATTTCGCCGAAACCATCTGACCAGGAGGATTATTACCAATTGGTTTTATTTTTAACGAATGACCTCACCCTGATATCCCTTCGCATGGACGTCCCTGAAAAGCTCGCTGCACGAATAGAGGAAAAAAGCTTCCTGGGCTTACATGCACGGGTTACTAAACTCAATATCAGCGTAAATTATTCAGCCCTGGCCGGCTCTATATACCCGGGCTATTATAATATGTCATTTTCTTATTACCTGCGCGGCAAATTTATGGGCGTAACTTTTAACCAGACAGACGATAACAAAACCGAGTTTGTAGTAACTGAAGTTAGTAAGGGAGGCAATGCTAAGCCGTTTGAAAGAAAGGCGGTTTATAAAAAAGGAAATCTTTGCGATAACGGTACAGCTATCACTAATGACTTACTTAAAAACTGTACGATCATTAAACTCAGCCAAAAGGATAGCGTGGAGGTGAAGGGGTTTGTGGGGAAGTGAGTGGTGGTGTTGGCCGGGGGAGATACCTGCCCTGCGATCGTTATTGCCGGATCAAATCTTCAGCCTTTTCCTTAGCAGGTTGTCAGGGGTCTTCTTTGTTCCGGGCACAGGCAAGGCCCACCTTGCAAAAAATAGTAACGACCCGCTAAATTCGTCCAAAAAAAAAGTCATCCCGAACTTGTTTCGGGACCCCACGGGACATTCACGCCATGCTTTTACGCTAACGCATTACCGCTGGACATTCACGCCATGCATTTTCGCTAATGCATTACCGCTGGACATTCACGCCAAGCTTTTACGCCAGTGCACAGGTACCGCCATTAGGGCACAACTTGTTTGATGATCGTGTCCTCGATGTTAACCGGCATATCATTTTCATCCATGATGATCTTCACCCGCACCAAATATTGCTCCCTGCAGGCAGCTCCTTATGGTAATATTCCCCATCGCCTTCATATCTCGCATAAAAAGGATTGCCTAATTCAAACGCACGCTGGCGGCCCAGTTCATGAATGTTATTGATATTGGTTAATAACCGGTCTACCCGGGCTGATCGTTTCATAAAGTAAAGATAGTCATTTCAAAAACTTATGCCAATTAACAATATATCGGGATAGGCTATGAGAGATATGAGAAGCATTTGCGCGCTCGATTCGCGCCAGATCGGGAGGCAGAGCGAGGAGGCTTAAGCGTAAACCTCCCAGGCAGAAGCGTTTGCGTTTGGCCGGGATTTCATTCGCGCCAGAACGGAGATTACTTGTCATAGGGGTGAATGTTTACGCGCAAGTAGCTATACCCCGGCACGAAGCCACCGCGTTGGCCTTTGCTCCTCATTCGCGCCAGATCGGGGGCATTTGTTCGGCTAAAAAATTTCATGATATATTTCGCTCGGTTTCTTCGAAAAAATTATTATTTGTTAAAATAAAATATTTTTCATTAATTTATATTTTAACCAGCATACCAAAGACTTATCAACAACATCCGTTCAAATGAAATAACCGAACCCATTCCTATCAAGTTATAAACTTACAATTATGATTAGGTGCAGACATCAAATTGACACGAAATTGGTTACGTTTTTTATTTCTGAAAATAAATTCGATACAGAGATAAACGAGGCGTTAATCAATTGGTATACATCTTTAGAAGACAAAAATCATCAAAATTCGAGAAAAAGCGCGATTGAATTCTTGAAAATTCTATCTCGTAAGGTATTAACTGAAATTGACTATCCATTAAACGAAAGGGAAAAGCTAGTAAAGATTTTTGATCCATTAGAATTAGTTCTAAGAACAGCGTTGTCAATTAAACAACCTGGGGAAGGTCAACATTATGTAAGAGATCACTTGAGTCATACTGTTAGGAACGTATTGTTCACGAATTTTTTACTTAAAAAATACGATCCGGAAAACTATTCCAGTTTAAGGATGCAATTATTTATTACAGCGATTTTTCATGATTTAGCTTATCCAATTGAAAAAATAAAAGCAGTAGCAAAAAAAATCGGCGGCTCAACGTTTACAGAGTTATTAAATTCTAAAGGAGAAATTGAGATTGAATTGGAAAACCCGCATGACTTACTAGAAGTACTTAACTATTTCGGAAAGTTGATAGGAGACTTGATTAAAGAGCAAGAACATGCTGACGATGATTTGAAAGAAAAATTACAAATAAGAGTAAAAAAAATTGAATTAATATACAGGAAAATTGTAAGTGAGGCAATCGCCGGAAAAGGGCTATTTGATGCGTCGCATTCGATTTCGTCTGTAGTTTTGTTTCTAATGCCAATTATAAAATATTGGCAAAATTCGAGATCGTACCATGAAATTAATTTGGATAGCATAGCGGATATCTGCCTAGCGATGGCATATCATGACAGGATTAACTTAGTTCAGGAAATTACCGAATTTAAAATTCCATTGATATTAAAAGTTATGCGGCTAGCTGATGAGCTTCAAGAATGGGATAGAGAAAGTGATTCTTTCATTTTGGATGCTACAATCGAAAAAGACATTTCTGCTGTGTTGTCGTTTAAATTAATAATGAGAGATAAAACAAAAAGCGAAGAAAATAACGAGTGCAAAGCCGAGTATTTCTTACCTGACAAAATAAATGGCATCTTACCCATTGTCACAGACGATGAAAAAATAAAACTTTATATAGAATTCCCTAGAAAAATAGACAAAGATAAAGTGGTTGCAAGGTTTGAAAAAAAAGTAGCAGAACCTTTTGCTGCCGGCCCAATTAAGTTGAATTACGAATTTACGGGTCACGAAAAAGGGAACAAAATCGAAATCGTTTTTCACAATAGAATGGCAACCTTACAAATTAAAAAAAGCACAAGTGATGGAGCTGGAATTAATTAAGAAGAAGTTAGATGACGAATTCCTGGCAGCTAGGGATTTGTTAAAAATCTCGACAAAAGGTATTTACGAAGGAAAAATAGCCGATGATATTGCGGACATTCTAAATACTAAGCCACTTCAAGCTTTGGAACATAGATTGCAGCTGGGTTTGGTTTACAATGTATTAGGCGAAGAAAAGGGTAAACATACCAGATTTGACCACACCATCGGCGTTGTGGCAAAATGCATTGTAACTGCCGATTTGATTAATCAAAACACGATAAATAAAGCACTTCAATTAAGTGAGGTCGACGTTAGGGAGCTAGCTGTAGCTGCATGTTTACATGACTGTGGGCATTTTCCAATTTCTCATGCGACAGAACGGGCCTTTTTGACTGCGAAGGACCTTTCTAAAGGCGCATCTCATGAAGAACGAATACTTCCTTTAATTGTAAGTAGAAACTCCTACTTTCAAGAAGTTAGGGAAACAATTTTTTCTTGGGGGGATGAGTACGACGAAGACACGTTCTACCGTATCGCCTGTATTATTAGTCCCGCAAAAGGTGAAGAGTACATTAAAAGTAAAAGCAGCTTTCGGAGGCCGAAAAGAGCTATACAGCAACTTTTGGTTTCCGATATCGATATGGATAGATTAGACTATATAATCCGGGATGCATATGAGCTTAACTATCTGCCGGTAAAATTAATTTGCGATAAAATAATTCATTTTGTAAACGGGCTAACATTAGAAAGATATAAATCTTTAATTGAGATAAAAAATGAAGACAATGTTGAGCTGTGCCTTTCATCTGAATCAAAAGACAGTGTTTTTTATTTGTTAGTTTCACGTGTACTACTCTACAAATATGTTTACTTTTCGGAAAAAGTTCGGCGTTTTGAGGCAATTTTAACGTATTTGGTGGGGACGTTGATAGAAAAACAAATTGCATTTGAACCTCTAAAATTGATGGCGATGTCCGACGACGAATTCATACAAACATATTTAGCTGAACTCGTTAAATATGTAGAAGGCCAAGATACTGATCGTGATCATTTGACAAATAAATATGTTAATGTATTGAGATTTGATAAAGTTGTGCGATTTCGAAAATTGGAGTCGATATATGATTATAATATTGTTAATCCCAGACTACGCGAAGAGTTTAAGAAAAACATAGGTAAAAGGAGCTATATCGATAATTTGCGATCATACTTGTTTTCTAAATCTACCGGTCCACAACGCCTCGAACAGGAGGATATTCTGCTTGATATCTTTCAATTAAGAACGGGGGGCGGCGAACTTTTAGTTGAAGAAGAAGATGGTGGGTTTCGGACGTTAAATCATTATATGAATGGGAGCAATATGCATCGTCTATGCTCGGAAAATAGGTTAGATGTCTATATGAAATCGGACTTAAGTGATCGAAAAAAACAATTTGTAAAGGATGAATTAAAAGCATTTTTTAAAGTAATTTGATATGGATTATTCACAACTAGAACTCTTTCAAGAGCTAAATGACTATGAAAATAAAATATTTGAAAGAGCAAAAAAGCTAAAGCTCATTGTCACAAATGCATACTCAAAAATAAAACTAGCTGAGCTCAAAGATGATATCCAGCAAAATTATGCAGTTCTAAACGTTACAGTAAAAATCCAGCATATTCGCGAGGGTGACCCAGAAAGCCAGCCAAACAGCCCAAAAATGTTTATTTGGCAATTTGCGCCAACCATTAGTCTGTTGGTTAACGAGCAACAAACACTAGTAGTTGCCGCGAACAATAGCTTGAAAAACACGTCTGCAAAGATAATACCGCAGTGGATAAACTCTTTATTTACTACAGACAGTTTTTCTAAGGGAATGTTCAAACAGCTTGCAAAACAATGCTATATCTTGAATTTGCTAATCGACGTGTTTTCTGATGAACAAGTCTTTGCAACAATTGTGGAAAAGATTGGCGACAAAGATTTGTTAATAAATATGGATAGTAAAATATTTGCCAGAATTAGAAACGAACCCACTTCAATGTTTGAACGCGACGTAATTAATAAGGTCAAAAATCTTTTTTTTAAATTGAAAGGTTTCCAAAAAGAAAACTGGTTCATGGTGGGGCATTATGAAGATTTTGTTGATGACTCCGACTTATTAGGCAGCCTTGACCAAAATGATTATATCAAAAAGGAAATCGACAATACTGTTGGGTTGCAAAAAAATGGCCATAGTCTCACATCTTTGTATCAAAATGATTACCTCTTTCTCAATAATGCGGAGTTTGTTAACGAAACGCCAAATACTGACGATTGGGATTGTAAATATGTGATGTCACCGAAAATTATTAATTCTACATTTGAGGCAATTGATGATAAAAAATTGAATCAGGTAGTCGGGGGACAGATTAACGAGATATTTTGTTATCAAAAGTATGGGGGAGAGCATTTTATTCGAAAAGAAATAGTATTCCCGAAAAAAAATTTGTCCATAGAAAAATTTGAAGAAATACTTAATGTAAGTCAAAAAACGTAAAATGCCCGGCGACAACCCAATCGGTAAACAAATAGGATTAGTCATCCAAATTGTAGACGATCAGAATATCTCTTTTATTGTAAACAATAATGTAAAATGTAATATCGGTAATCTCGTTGCCGTCGAATTTACAAAAAGTGTCTATGTATTGGCTGAAATAAGGAAGATTGAACTTCAATTCTATTTAGAAAATGTACGGCAATATTTAGTTGCCAAAGCTGTTGAAAATAATGTAAATAAATTAACAGAATCACACAATCAGCCACGTTATGGCCAGTATATTACAGCTCGGATTTTGGGCTACTATTATTTAGAATCTGAAAGTAATTTAATCGAAATAAGTTCAAAAATAAACAGATACACCACATCTGCATTTGAAAAAGTTTATCTTGTTGAGTTTGGTAAAAGTCCAAGTGTGTACGGCCTTTCTATCAGCTTAACTGAACATGAAAGTGCACGTGGAAATTTTAGCTTAGGAGATTTGTCTTTCCCTGTGATTGTGCAAAGTCACGAAGCAAGTAAGTTATTTTTTGACTTAAAAACATTTAAGAGACACTCTCTTATTTGTGGCGTCACCGGGTCGGGTAAATCAAGACTCTGTGCTTTGATAATTAAAGAAATTGCCGCACGTGGTGCCCATGTAAATGTATTGGATCCGCACGATGAGTATATCACTTTACTTAAGTCATCGGACAGATACCGAATAAATATTATTAACCAAGATAACATAACGTTTTCTGAAAAATACTTGAATGCAAATACGCTAACTAAGCTTTTGCCAAAGTTATCTGAGCAACAGGAGACGGTTATCTTTGAGTTCTTTAACGAATTAAGGGGCAATAAAGTAAGTATCCAAAAATTAAGTGAACTATTAGTTAAGGAACTATTATTAGAAATCGAGAAGGCAAACGTTAAGGATGTTCAAATTTTAATAGGGAGATCAAGCGAAATATTAAAATCGTCAAAAAATTACACCGAGTATGTAATGTTCCTAATGGCTTATCTGAAAACGAAAATATCAAACGGTGCCAGACCAACTCGGCTCGATGTATTGATAGCCGTCATTTCTAAAATAAATGATTTAAGGTTAAAAAACATCCTTAGTAGCACAGATCCCGACTGGTTAAAAACCAATCAAAATTGCGTGGATATTTTTAATTTCGATTTTAGTTCAAATGAATACGTACGACGGTTTATCAATTCAATAATTCAATTTTTGTTAAGGAAACAAGATATAAATGAATTTAGAGTATTTGTAATTGACGAAGCTCACATGTTATTGAAGGAGAAATCAGAAACATATAGGCTATTGATTCAGCTTCTCCGCGAAGCAAGAAAATTCAATATATCTGTAATTTTTGTATCGCAAAATTTAAGCGACGTTCCTGACGAAATAAAAAGCCAATTTCAGAACCAATTTAATTTTCGACAGGACCAATTAGAAACAACACAATTTTTCGCGGACCAAATATGTGACGTTTCGCTCTATAGTTCAAAGTTAAATTTCGCAATGAAAGTTTCCAACGTCTCTTAGCATTTCAATAAACTTTATACCCCCTTTTCAGGCGCGCCTATCCGCGTAAAGGCCAAAAACGGCGGACTACTCATGCCCCACGACAGGTAGTTAACCGTGCAGGCCCCCGCTGAAAGGCAACAAACCATGCAAATCCTATACAATTGCAAGTATGACCCGCTCATTCAGGCGCGAATATGCCGTCGTGGAAAAAAGGTGGGCTACTCGTGCCGTCGACAAGTTATTTCTGTCCCCCGCCTCGCATGCACAATCACTCACCCTATGCCTGGAGTCTCTAACTCCATTCCCCCCTCACAGGTAACAAACCATGCTGCCCTCTATTTTTAAAAATAACAAAAAGCCAGGAACCGGCTACGGGACGACCTGCCGATGTGGCACGGGAATTCAGCCTGCCGGGGTTATTATGCCTGATCAGTGGAAATAGTATAAAACTTTTCCGAGGTTTGTCCTGTTACTAAACCGGGTAAATAATTGATACATGAGACATTATCTATTTTATGCAATAGCGGTAACCTTATTTGCCGTATGGGCAATAAGTAAATATATCGATGCTACGCCGGGCGGCTTTAGCAACATACTGCCGGTGATTACGGCGACCATTATTTTTTATAAACTGATCAGTACCGGGCCTGCGCCCAGGCGACGGGGGTTTAGGCAATAGCGTTTTTCAGTCTGGAGGTTGGGGAAAGTCCCTGCCTGGCCGGCAGGAAGTTTGCGGGGAAATTGGGTTTGCAGTCCTGTCAATAATAATTCCCCTCATTCCAGCGTGAGCATTCCTGTCGGGATAAAGAGGTGGGCTAGTGACAGGAAAAGTTATTTCTTCCCGTGCTTCTCATGGATAACCCCCATATTCAAGCTGTCATCATCATTGCTTACCGGACTTTATTGTTCAGCGTGCGTACGCTTAGTTAATTCATAACTTCTTTTGCGTGTCTTGAGCATAAGTAAAAAAATTATAACAATAATTACCAATTCTGTACAATTTACAATGAAAAAGAGCCATTTCTCTTTGCTACAACTCGAATAGGTATAAATGATAATAAAAATGAATAAAGCGAGGTAAAGAACGTTCCAAAGTAAGGTGCTGATAAATTGTCCGCTATTCCATTTGAGCGTACACTTGGGTTGTACCACGCTCTCCCAAAGGCTTATTTTCTCATTTGAAAAATAGTTTATTTTTTCTTCGAGTGCCATAATATAGCCAGCAAGTGCCGCAAGGTTAGAGACGATTGACAGCCCATACATCCAAAGCAAAAACAAAATTTGGTTGATCAGTACTAACAACACAGCAAGGTTCACACTTAAAAAAATGTTTTTTTCGCTTCCGTCTGCGCTAGCCCTTACCAATAAGCCGATGCCCGCAAAAAAAAATGGTAACAGAATCATCGACACGTGGCTAACAATTTTTACATTGACCAAAACCTCCTGTCGTGCAGTATCTTTTTCTTTAAATAAAAACTCGACGATTTCTTGATTTTTTAATTTTTGACTTTGTATGTTCATGATAATGGCAATAAGGGTTAAGTAATTGTAAACAAAGATTAAACTTTATAATTTAATTTACAAGCCATTCATGCGTTGTCCCCCATTCATGCGTGAGTATCCGCGTCGGCCAAAAGAGGCGGGCTACTCGTGCCAAGGGATAATTTATTCCTATACCGTGCCTCGCATGCAAAACAGGCTCCTTCTGTAGGTTGTACAAGCCATCGCCACGGCCTCAAGCAATATTTCGCGCCAGATTTTCTTGTCCTTATTCACTTATACCCTGCCAAAATATGCTTGTTTTTTTATTTTTTTCGCTATAAACTTCCCTTAGCAGACACTTTTATTTTACTACCTTGTAAATCGATTTCAGATGATCATACTCCAGTTTATAATGCCTAACTTATGAGCGACAAACCCTTTTCTGAATTTATAGAACTTGCAAAACTTTGCAAGGCAACTTATTCTGGGCCAATAAACCACAAAATTTTTCACTATAATGGAGAACCGTTTGTAGGGCAGAAAATTATTCACGGCTCATTTGGAAGGGGTTTTTGCAGGCTAGTTTGGAATGAAAAATATATTGTCATGGCCTTTAGAGGCACCCGTGAGGAAATAGATTGGGGGGAAACAAATTTTAAGACTTTTCCTGAGCCGCTTAGGGACTGTGGTGAAAAAGGAAAAAAGGTGAAGGTACATCGCGGTTTTCAGGATGCTTTGGATTTTACTGACAAAACTACTCGTAAACCTTGTTTGCAGGCCGTTTGCCATCATTTAAAAGAAAAGCAATTGTTAAATGGAAGAAAAATAGTAATAACGGGCCATTCGTTGGGGGGCGCGCTTGCCATATTATTTGCAGTCAAATTTAATCAATTGTTTTCCGATGATATGGCGGGAAATTTAGAGCACATTGTTACATTTGGCTCACCATCAGTTGGATTAAAAAGGTTTAAACACTATTACGGTTCATTGGGTAGTAAAACTTTCCGATTAGTAAATCATGCCGACTTGGTGCCATTTACGCCTCCGTTCCATTATTATTATCAAAATAAGATTCTCATATTTATTGAGAGTTTTGTTCTCAAAAAAAAGTGTAAGGCTAAAAAATGGTTGGACAATAAAATTGTTATATACATCGAGGGCTTCTTTTCTGCTGGTGAGAAGGAATCACGACATTAAAGAATACATAGCCAGCATAGAAAAACTTATAAAAGACATCACATAGTACCACTTGTTTTACTCCTACCGACTGCTTGAATTTTATAATCTTGGCATATACAGAGTGCCCCCCATTCATACGTAAGTATGCCCATAGAGAAAAAGGGGACAAGTTGTTCCTGTACCGCGCCTCGCATGCACAACAGCCTTCCTCACTCTCACCATAATCCAAACAAAAAACTTCACTTTTTTTTAAAAATTAACTGCCAGTATGCAATTATGCCATAAGCAGTTAGGGCCGGGGATGTTTATTTTTTGGAAAATAACGGACCTTTTTGGGATGGCTTATGTCATTGGCGGGCAATAATTGTCCAATTAAATCGTCTTAAAGGGTATAAAAGTGCTGGTAAACACTCCATCTTTTAAGCAGCAGAACCGGGTTGCTGGCCCCGATGTTAAAGCTTTTAAGCACATACCTTTCTTTATTAATTGAGGGCAAACCCAGCCCTTTGATCATTGAAATTTTATTAAACCAAGCCGGGTTTGGCTGGTAATGACGCATAGGGTATTGATAACTATGCACTAAAAAAGCAGTACTAGTAAATTTTATAAAACAATTAAAAATCAATTTATGGAAGCACAAACATTGAAAGCAACAAATTTGAAGCTCAAGGAGTTTTTTGTTCACCAGTTAAGAGATATTTATTGGGCAGAAAAGAAATTGTTCAACGCACTGCCAAAGCTGCAGGAAGCAGCAGGGACGCCTGAGCTGAAGGATGCATTCGGGCAGAACCAGCACCTGACGCAAACGCATGTAAACAGGCTGGAAGAGGTTTTCGGTATGGTTGATGAAAAAGTGAACCCGGGTACCTGCCCTGCTATTGCCGATATTGTAGATGAGGGCGTAGATGCAATTGGTGAAACAAACAAGGGAACCACACAGCGGGATACCGGCCTTATTTTCGCAATTAAAAAAGCTGAGCATTATAAAATAGCCACTTACAGCGCTATGATAAACCTGGCTAAAAACATTGGTTTCAGGCCTATTGCCGACCTTTTAGGGGTAACATTGGCCGAGGATAAGGCTGCCGATGCGCTGCTGACCCGCATAGCGGAAACTAATATTAATTATGCGCTGAATTAAACCGGGATAAGCCTGCGGGCTTGTTCACTCATTAATAGTACTAACAAAGGCCCGAAAAAAAATTTCCGGGCCTTTGTCTTAACAATGCTGCACGCAGTTGCAACGATTCTTATACAGATATTACTTCATGTCGCCTTTAACTTTGGCGGCTGTTTTTTTGCCGGGAAGGTAAATTTGCAATCCGAAGTTTAATGCGACGGTGCTCTGGTAGCTTTGGCTGCCAAACCCGCCAAGACCTTCATATTTCAGTAAAACTTCGAGGCCGATATTCGGGGTGACGAAATAAGCGAAGCCGGGACCAATGCTAAAATTCAGGCCGTTGGTATTTCCGCCGCCATCGCTCACGTCGGTACCGCCAACGCCTAATGTAGCCTCACCAAAAAATCGGCCATGGCGCAGGACAGCGACGTCGGTACCGGTGTAATAACGTGCGAGGCCGCCTACTCCGTAAGTGGTTGTGGTGGGCGCACCTGTGGCTGTTTCAATGCCTAAATTGACATAACCGCCGACAGCGAGGTTATCGGCCACAAACCAGGCCACCTCGGGCGTGATGTTAAAGTTGAATACGTGAGGCCTGTTTAAGCCCAGGCTGATGTTGGCAAAGTCGCTGCCGATCAGCACGTTTCCATCCTGGATCTGGGCATCGGCGCGATAGCCTGCCGCTAAAAGGGCGAATAAAGCTAAAAGAGTAAATTTTTTCATGGTGCTGTGTTTTTTATAAACAACCGCTTATCAATAACTAAGCCAAGTGTAACGAAAAGTTAAATTCATTGTATTTTAGTTAAAATTGAGGTCATTCTGTGCGTTGGTACACACAGACATTCAATACCTTAGGTATTGGTGATAGTCGGTTTACGTACTTGCTACCGTACTTAAACACTTGCCGTTGTTTAATAAGGGCATTTGTTGTGTTATCGAAACACTTTTATATGGGTCTGGTTGTCGTTTAACGGCCGTAACGTTGTCTGAACCGGGATTTTTCATCATTTGTTTGTTTTTTTTCATGTGTTATTCTTTTTTTCAAGGCATTGAAAGAGGGGCGTCGCCGTTTTTAAGGCGTTCGGGAGGGCTGCGTGGTTAAACTGATTTTTCACGAGGTGTTTATTTTTTCGAGGTGTTCAAAAGTGAAGTTTGTTGATTTCACTGATGCCTGGCGGTTGTGCATTAGCGTAAATGCAGGTCTGCCGTCGCTGCCTCCTTCGCTTTGGCTACGGTGGCTAAGAGAAGCTATGGCGGACGAAGGGGTGCTGATCCGCTAGCCAGCGGACAGCACGACTTTTTATTTTTTTGGGTGGGAGTAAAAAAAAGGCCTGGGAAAAGCTCCCAGACCCTTGATCGTTAAATTAGGTTAGCCCTTTATTTGCCGCTGGTGGCGTGGTTGTACACGTGCTGTTTGCGTTTCGTATATAGCCGAGCCCCTTGCTTAGGGCTGTTCAATTATAAGGGCAATTCAACAATAAACTCGGTGTAAACCCCTTCTTCGGTGTTAAAACTTATTGTTCCGCCATGAACTTTAGCTATATCATAACCTAATGATAAGCCCAACCCCGTGCCCTGCCCGGTTGGTTTGGTAGTAAAAAACGGCTGAAAGAGTTTATCGCTGATTTTTTGTGGTACACCCATTCCGTTGTCCCGGATGAGTATCCGGACATGATTGTTTACCTTTTTTGTGCTGACTGTAACAGTTGGCTCATAAGCATCGCCATTTAATCTCTTTTTTTCAATAACCGTGTAAAAGGCATTGTTTAATAAATTTAACAGCAGCCGGCCAATTTCCTGGGGTATGAGGTTTACTTTGCCGATGCCTTCCTCAAAATCAGTCAGCAGCGTTGCGTTTAACGATTTATCTTTTGTGCAATATGCCCGGTAGCTTAATTTTAAATATTCGTCTGCCAGGGCATTAATGTCGGTGGGTTCTTTTTGGCCGGTTGTGGTGCGGGAATGCTGCAGCATTCCTTTCACGATGGCATCGGCGCGCTTGCCGTGAAGATTTATCTTTTGTTCGTTCTCCTTAATGTCGTTCGAGATCGCTAAAGCTTCAGTTATGTCACCGGCGTTTAACTCCTCTTGCAGTTCCTCAATTAATTCTGCGTTTACATCCGAAAAATTGTTCACAAAGTTCAAAGGGTTCTGGATCTCGTGGGCAATGCCGGCCGTTAGGTCGCCAAGGGAAGCCATTTTTTCGCGGTAGATGAGTTGGGACTGCGTGGCTTTCAATTCGTCAAGTGCTTTTTCGAGCAGGATCTTTTGGCTGTCGATCTCTTCTTTTTGCGACTGGAGTAATTTATAATCCTTCTGTTTATGCCGGTAGGAGAATAGGAAGTACATGATAAACCCCACCAACAGTATTAAAACCGTCAGCCCGGTAAACAATGATACCGCAACATCGCCCGGATTTATCTGCAAAAGGTTATTCATCCTGCTTGTACCAGTTTTTTGACCGCATTAGCATTTAATACGACAGCCGCAGTGTAGGTTAGGTATAAAATACCGTTGAACAATAACAAACCGCTATAAATGATAGCGGGAGGATTTGGCAACCTGAAAACTACGTTGTGAAAGCCCCAAAAAAGTATATCGAAAGCATAATAGAATAAAACGGCCGTGTTAAACCAAAAAACACCTTCGCCCATGACATTCTCATAAACCGGTTTTTCGCGCAGGCTGATGAAAAGCTTTAAGGACAAAATCACCAGTAAAACGCTCTCGATATTAATGATGTTGGTAGGCGACTCGTTTACCGGCTGTATAAAAACCGTATTGACCACTTCGAGGACAAGCAATCCGGCAGCGCTCATCCCTAAAATTCTGGTCCATTTTTTATCGTCAAAAAAGGCCTGGTAGATCATGGTGTACATGAAATATTCGACCGGGGTAAAGATGACGTAAACAATACCGTTGGGTTGGCGATGGATGGAAAAATATTTCGCTATCAGTTCGCTTATCAGGGTCAAAACAAGCAGTAAACATACCCATTTGAAGGACTTTTCCACCTTTCTAAATTTCAACAAACTGATAGCAGCGGCGACTATTAAAACACTGTAATAAAATATACTATAAATATCTGTAAACATTTAGGTAGTGATTGCTTACGGAGTAGTAACGCCGCAAGGAGGGCACGGCACCGCTTGATCATAAACCGAAGTGTTGGTTGATGAATTATTTGTTGGGTCATTTTTATCGTAATCGAGTATTGTTTGGCCATTTTTGTCATTCATGGTTCCAAATGCGATAATGTGCCATTGGTTGTTGGTATCTAATCCGAAAAATAACACGACATTATCTGGGGTTTTACCGCTTTTGTTGGTGTCGACAATGTCTCTAAAATGGGCGGCGTTGAACATCAATCCTTGCAGCTCTACGGTTTTTGTTGGATCATTCGGATGATTTGGATCTTGCGTCATCCAATGTCTTGGGTCACCGTCATAAGCCTGAGTTAATTTTATAGCGCTCATCTTGGTTATTTGTTGGCTAAATGGTACCGGCGCAAACGGAACAAAATTTACAGCTTTTTGATTTTCGCTGGTCGGGGCAATGCCGTTTGATGATTTATGAGTATACCAAATCAAAATCAGGGAAATATTAAGTATTACGCTTAATATCAGCAGCCAGGTAGTAATTTTGGGGGTCATGATTCAAAGTTTAATATAAGTTAATGATTAATTAGGTTTAAATCTTTATTACTTGTAAACGAAGGTTTTATGCACTACCCACCTACAAAACAACCGCTCCCCCGCTTTGATTTTTTGAAATAAATATAATAATATTTATTTACAAGTTTTTTTGAAATAATGATTTTATTGTCGAAAAAAGTTGTGCTAAAAATGCAGCGCGTGAACGTTGTCTGAACCACTGATTTAACTGATTTTTTTGATTCCACGGATGATTGGCCGGAATGCATGGCGGGAACGATTAGCGTAAATGCATGGCGTGAATGCACCGGCGTAAATGCCGGGCGTGAATGTCTCGTGGGGTGCTGAAACAAGTTCAGCATGACTTTTGGGAGGGGGGAGAGAAAAAAAAGGCCTGGAAAAAACTCCCAGGCCCATGATAGTTAAACAATGTTAGCTCTTTATTCGCCGCTGCTGGCGTGGTCGTGCACGTGCTCTTCGCGGAAGAGCTTGGCGCTGAAATAGTCGTTGGTCATGCGGCTGATGTTGGTCATTTGGATCTCTTTGGGGCATTCGGCTTCGCAGGCGCCGGTGTTGGTGCAATTGCCGAAGCCTTCGGCATCCATTTGGGCTACCATAGCCTGTACGCGGCTCCAGCGCTCGGGCTGTCCCTGCGGCAGCATACCCAATTGGGATACTTTCGCCGATACAAACAACATGGCCGATGCATTTTTGCAGGCGGCCACGCAGGCCCCGCAGCCGATGCAGGTGGCAGAGTTGAAGGCCTCGTCGGCAATCACCTTGGGGACCAGTATGGCATTGGCATCAATGGTGACGCCGGTATTTACCGATATAAATCCGCCGGCCTGTTGAATGCGGTCGAACGCAGAACGATCAACAGCCAAATCCTTGATGACCGGGAATGCCGCCGCGCGCCAGGGTTCGATCACGATGATCTCGCCATCGTGGAAGCTGCGCATGTGCAGCTGGCAGGTGGTAATGGCGTCCTTTGGGCCATGCGGCCGGCCGTTAATATACAGTGAGCACATCCCGCAGATGCCTTCGCGGCAGTCGTGGTCAAAATGGATGGGCTCGTCGCCTTTGTGGATGAGGCTTTCGTTTACCACGTCGAGCATTTCGAGAAATGACATATCAGGTGAAATGCCTTCGGCTTTGTAAGTGACAAATGCTCCTTTTGTCTGCGCATTTTTTTGCCTCCAGACCTTCAGGGTTAAATTCATGTTACCTTGGCTCATTTTATCTTATTTGAGCGTCCTTGCGAGGAGGTACGACGAAGCAATCTCTGAACTTTGCTTAAGCGCCGGTGCATTTGCGTTAATGCATTGGCGGAGTTTGCTTCTTCGCTGCGCTCATCGCAATGACGCGCGGGTTAATCTTCTATTTATAACTCCTCTGAGTTAAATGCACAAATTCAAAATCCAGCACTTCTTTATTCAATACTTCTGGTTGATTATCGCCTTTGTACTCCCACGCGGCAACGAACGCAAAATGCTCATCATCCCTTAAAGCCTCCCCTTCCGGCGTTTGCGACTCGAGGCGGAAGTGACCGCCGCAGGATTCGCGACGCATCAGGGCATCGTCGACCATTAGCTCGCCCAGCTCAAGGAAATCGGCTACTCGGCCGGCTTTTTCAAGGGCTGGGTTTACTTCTTCGTTCTCTCCAACTACGATGGCGTTTTTCCAGAAATCGGCACGCAGGGCGCTGATCAGGCCTTTGGCCTTTGTTAAGCCTTCGGCGGTACGGGCCATGCCACAATATTCCCACATGATATGGCCCAGGTCGCGGTGGTATTCGTTCACCGTTTTTGTGCCTTTGAGGGCCAGCAACTTGTTGACATAGGCGATGACATCCTGTTTGGTTTTCTCAAAAGCAGGATGTTTGGTGTCAACAGGTTTCGGGCCGATGGTGGCCAGGTAATCACCTAAAGTATAAGGGATCACAAAGTAGCCGTCGGCAAGGCCCTGCATCAATGCCGATGCCCCAAGGCGATTTGCGCCGTGATCGCTGAAGTTACATTCGCCTAAAGCATAAAGACCCGGGACGGTGGTCATGAGGTTATAATCAACCCACAGACCGCCCATGGTATAATGCACGGCCGGGTAAATACGCATGGGCTGGGTATAGGGGTCCTCGTCGGTGATCTGGTAATACATGTCGAAGAGGTTACCATATTTCGCAGCCACCGCATCCCTGCCGAGCCGGTGTATCGCGTCAGCAAAATCAAGGAATACCGCGACGCCCGATCCGCCCACACCACGGTGTTCGTCCACCATCTCCTTGGCATTCCGCGAGGCAACATCGCGGGGCACGAGGTTGCCGAAGGACGGGTATTTTCTTTCGAGGAAGTAGTCGCGGTCCTCTTCCTTCACTTCGTTTGCTTTGATCACACCCTTGCGGAGCTTTTCGGCTGTTTCGACCGTTTTTGGCGCCCAAACCCGGCCATCATTACGCAGCGACTCCGACATTAAAGTCAACTTTGACTGGTGATCGCCGGTTACCGGGATACAGGTCGGGTGAATTTGGGTATAGCAGGGGTTGGCAAAATATGCACCCCTTTTGTGCGCCCGCCATGCGGCGGTAACGTTGGAGCCGATGGCGTTGGTTGACAGGTAAAACACGTTGCCATAGCCGCCGGTAGCCAATAAAACAGCATGGCCGCTATGGGTTTCGATGGCGCCGGTGATGAGGTTACGGGTAACGATACCTTTTGCCTGGCCATCTACCAGCACCACGTCGAGCATTTCGGAGCGGGTGTACATTTTTACCTTGCCGAGGTGTATCTGGCGGTTCAGGGCCGAATAAGCACCCAAGAGCAATTGTTGTCCTGTCTGGCCTCGCGCATAAAAAGTACGGGATACCTGTGCGCCGCCAAATGAGCGGTTATCTAAAAGGCCGCCATATTCGCGGGCGAAGGGAACACCCTGTGCTACGCACTGGTCGATGATATTTACCGATACTTCGGCCAGGCGGTAAACATTGCCTTCGCGGGCGCGGTAATCTCCACCTTTGATGGTATCGTAAAACAAACGGTAAATGCTGTCGCCATCGTTCTGGTAGTTCTTGGCTGCGTTGATACCCCCCTGCGCCGCAATGGAGTGCGCACGGCGGGGGCTATCCTGGAAACAAAATGCCTTTACATTATAACCCAGCTCGGCCAATGAAGCGGCAGCAGCGCCACCGGCAAGCCCCGTGCCCACCACGATGACATCGTACTTGCGCTTATTGGCCGGGTTTACCAGCTTTAAGTTGAATTTATGCTTGCTCCATTTTTCCGCTAATGGACCGGCGGGGATTTTAGCGTCTAATAAACTCATTTTTTATTTACGATTTACGATTTACGATTTACGATTTGAGATTTTATTGAACTGACAAGCAATTCGTAAATCTGAAATCCTAGTTCGTAAATCATTTTAATTCATTTTCTTTATTTACGAGTTACGAACTATGATTCGAGATTTTTCTTTAACTGATTTACAATCGTAAATCTAAAATCGTAAATCGTAAATCATCTTAAGCTTTCTATATAATAAACAACCGGCATCGCCGCGAAACCTATCGGGATAATTACTGCAAACAGCCAGGTACCGATGAACGTAACGATCGGTGTGTACTTTCGATGCACCCAGCCGAGCGTCCGGAAAGAACTCTGGAAACCGTGCAGCATGTGGAACGACAGTGTGCCCATCGCAATAACGTAAAATATCACATATAACAAATTGCTGAAGCTGCTGGCTACCCTGGCGTGCAGGTCTTTCACACGGATCACTTCGAAGTTATTTTCGGTGGTGACTGATTTTTCAAAGTCGGGCGAAGATGGCACATAATCTACTGACGTTGTTTTGTTGGTAGCCAGGTCGGTGCGGTACTCTTTAAACCCAACTTTGTGGCTGAATTTGTAGCTGTACCAGAAATCGCTCATATGGATAACGATGAACAAAAACAAAATAGAACCTAACAGCCCCATGTTTTTTGACGACCAGCTCGCTTTCGACTTGTTTACGTCAGTATATCTGATGGGCCTCGCCTTGCGGTTTTTGATCGTTAATATCAAAGCATACAGGGCATGCACCAATATGCACAGGTAAAGCAGGTAAGCCACCACCTCTATCGGCGGGAAATGGGTAAGGAAATTGGCGTAGAGGTTAAAGCCATAACCTTCGTCGTTGCTGAAAAGCAGCAGGTTGCCGCCTAGGTGCACAATTAAAAAAGTACACAAAAACAAGCCCGTTAAAGCCATGATCAGCTTTTTCCCCAGCGATGAGTTAAAGGTTTGTTTGAATTCGCTCATTATAATCCGGATTTATTTGGCAAAAGTATTTAATATAAGCTTAAAGATATACGGGGAATTGAGTAATTGGGGGGTAAATAACTATTTAGAAACGTTCTAAGAAACAGGGGTAATGGTTCCGTTAGCATAGTTAAGATTTAACCACAGGAGGCCACTGAGAGGCACGGAGAGGCACGGAGAAAAATGCATGGCGAAACGCATGGCGGGTATGTTGTCTGAACCGGGATTAAGCAGATTTTTGTGATTACGCGTAATAATTGACATTGACTTAAATGCATGGAGTGAATGTCCTTGAGGTGCCGATCCGCTATCCGGCGGATAGTAAGACTTGAAAGAAAAATTGTGTTATTCAATCGGCACCACTTTATCATTTGCGATGGCGAAGATACGGTCGGTTTTGGAACTGCGGATGGCGATGCGGCCGGTGAATGTGCCGAAGGAGGGTAAAATGGCCTGTTTGTCGCCGAAGGCAAAACAAGGGAGGGTTAAATGCTGGCGCGCTCGTCCTGTAAGGCTGATGCCGGGATGGATATGGCCGCAAAGTATGTAGCCGCTTGCTTCGGCCAATTCCAGGCCCATTAAGGGGTGATGGAGCATCAGGAAAGGGCCGGTTCGCAGCTCATCTACGATCAAAATATCCTGTTGCCGGTAATTTTCAAAGTCGATGATATCATGGTTGCCTTTTACCAGGATGATCTCGAGTTTAGGAAACTGGCTGCGCCATAAAACAAACCAGTCCCAGTCGGAATTCATATCGCTATGGAAGAAATCGCCGAGGAGGATGAGCTTTTGTGGTTTGTATTGAAAGATGAGATCGGAAAGGGTGGCAAGCTCGTTTTGTTCCATGTTAAGCGGGACGGCTATCCCCGATTTGCGGAAATGGCCCACTTTGCCCAGGTGCACATCGGCCGCTATCAATGCTTTTTCCTGTTGCCAGTAGATAGCCTTTTGAGGTAACAATAACAGATCCTGGTTTAATAAATTGAGTTCTATAGTGCCGCTATTCATAGTCGGGGTAAAAATAGAAAGGAGATGTGAGATTGGCGAATGTGCAGATGTGCAAATGTGCAGATGCTCCTTCGCTAAAGCTACGGCGCACGAAGTGTGCGGATGGGCAGATATAAAATGTAGAAACTGTTTAAAACAAGAAACCCGGCACAAGGCCGGGTTCTGCTGCTACTGATTTTGAATTTAAAACAATTAATTATTGTATTTCAATAGTGCTTCTTAAACGGGTGCCATCGGGGTAAAGACCGGATATGGTTAATACGCCATGTTGCAGGTTGCTCAATGCGCGGTCGATATCGGCTACGCTGCTTATCGGCTGTTTGTTGATATTGGTGATCACTGATCCTTCGGGAACATCGGTATAATCGAACAATCCGCCATTGCGTACCTGTGTAACCACAACGCCTGCATTCACATGGAATTTTGCTTTTTGCGCATTACTCAGAGGCATAAAGGTGGCGCCTATCTTATTGTACAACTCGGTAGCAGATGCCGGATTGGCAGCCAGTGCTTCGGGCTGTGGATTGTTGGCATGCAAGGTAACGGTAAAGTTCTTTTCTTCGCCGCCGCGTACTACGGTTAAATGCACCTTATCGCCGGGTTCCAGGCGGCCTACAGTCTCCTGCAAATCGGATGATTCATAGGCCTTATTGCCGTCAACTTTGGTGATGATGTCGCCCGGCTTGATACCGGCTGCATCGGCGCCGCCACCTGCAATAACCTGGTCTACGTATAAACCGGCTGTCCTGTCGATATGGAGATCGGCAGCGACATCCTCGTCAAGGGCCTTAAAGCTGATGCCTACATAGCCGCGTTTTACCTTTCCGTATTTTTCAATATCGTCCAATACCTTCTTAGCCAGGTTGATAGGGATGGCAAAGCCGTAACCTTCGTACGAACCGGTGTGCGAAGCGATAGCGGAGTTGATACCGATAAGCTCACCGCTTGCGTTTACCAGTGCGCCGCCGCTGTTGCCAGGGTTAATGGCTGCATCGGTTTGTATGAACGACTCGATAGCCTGGTTCAATTTGGGCTGCTGCTGATACTGGGTCCGGCCGAAGGGGCTGTTCTGGTCCTGGTTATCCTCGTTGCCGATGATGTTGATGTTACGCCCTTTTGCGCTTACAATACCCGCGGTAACGGTTGAAGTTAATTTGAAGGGATTACCTACGGCCAAAACCCATTCGCCAACTTTCACGTTGTCGGAGTTCCCAAGTTTTACGATGGGCAGGTCGCTGCCGTCGATTTTGATGAGGGCAAGGTCGGTGTTAGGGTCGGTACCGATTACTTTTGCCTTGAAATCGCGGTGGTCGTTGGTAACTACTTCAATTTTCACTGCTTTATCTACCACGTGGTTATTGGTTACGATATAGCCATCCGGCGAAATGATAACACCCGAACCCGAAGCCATTTCCACCTGCTGCTGCGGCATGCGCTGCCCAAACATCTGCCCGAACATCTGCTGCAACTCGCTTTGCTGGTTATCGGCGCCCTGGTTGGAATAAGTGGTACGAATGTACACTACCGCCGGGGTAACTTCCGCTGCCGCCTGTACAAAGTCGGGCAGGCCCGATGAGGAAACGTTGGCTGTTGCTGGGCTTAGGTGATTACTTGTTAAATACACTTTTTGCTTATCCTCAAAACTCATGTTCGAGGCATACTTGTTTTCGATCAGTTTGTAGGAACCGAGCGCCATGGCGCCGCCCACGAAAGCTGTTAATAATGTTAAACCAAACTTTTTCATATTCTATTCTCTTTCTTTACTTTTTGTCTTTGGAAGTCAAATTTAATACCATATAGACGTCATAATCAACCTTTCGTTATGTACTATTGTGTTAAATATTGTTAAATCTGGCACAAAGGGTATTTTTGTAAGCTTTAGCCGGATGTGCGGATATTATTTACAGGTTAATATTTAATGAAATTACACTTTTACAAATACCAGGGCGCCGGGAACGACTTTATTTTGGTGGATAACCGCGAAAAGAACGTCGATCACCACGATCCGGCACTCATTTCCCGCCTCTGCGACCGCCGTTTTGGCATAGGCGCTGACGGTATTATATTTTTACAGGCAAATCAAAGCTACGACTTTGAAATGATTTATTATAATGCCGACGGCCAACCGAGCAGTATGTGCGGCAATGGCGGGCGCTGTATAGTGGCTTTTGCCAAATATTTGGGCATTATTGACAGCGAAACTACTTTCCTGGCAGTTGACGGGCCGCACTATGCCAAAATTTCAGGTTCGGGCGATTGGGTGAGCCTGCAAATGATCGATGTGGACAGGATTTCGATGGATGACGGTGCCTATGTGCTGAACACCGGTTCGCCGCATTATATTAAGCTGGTGGAGGGATTGAAGGAAAAAGATGTTTACAACGATGGCTATAAAATTCGGAATAACGATACCTACCGCGATAAAGGCATCAACGTAAACTTTGTTGAACCTGTGGAAGGCGGCTTTTTTGTGCGGACGTTTGAACGCGGTGTGGAAGATGAAACCTTTGCCTGCGGGACGGGCGTGACGGCCGTGGCGCTGGCCATGGCGAAACATCATCATCAAACCGGGCTGATCAGCACGCCGATAAAAGTGTTAGGCGGCGATTTGAATATCCGGTTTAATGCCAACGGCGAAAGGTTTACGGATATATTTTTGGAAGGGCCGGCGGTAAGGGTGTTTGAGGGGGATGCGGATTTTGGGTGATTGGGACGATTTTGTATATCTTTTGGCTGCGTCTAACTGTATTGAAGACCGCCAAAGAAACAGGATATTACAGATAAGACAACTATTCGTTTATAGACTAAATTTTAACCGCTTAGATCAACATGAACTTAGAACGGTATCAGTTAAAGGCAGAAGATTCATTAACGACCTTTGAATTTGTAAGTGTCGGGCCAAATGGACGCATACCTAAGCTAATAAAGTTCAACGATACTAATTGAAAAGGCCTCTACAACCTTGCCTTTGGTGACCAAGATTTTGATACCGGCCAAATAAATGACTTAGCCATTTCCAGCAATGGTGACAGTGAAAAAGTACTATCAACAGTTGTTGCCGCTGTTTACGCATTTACTGACTATTACCCTAACAGTTTAATCTACGCTACTGGCAGCACAAAAGCCAGAACCAGGCTATATCGTATGGGAATCACAAAACATCTAAAGGAGGTTACAAAGGATTTTTACGTTTATGGTTTGCATAACGACGAATGGGAAATTTTCGATAAGGGAATTGAATATGATGCTTTTCTTGCTAAAAGAAAAAGAGTAACTTTACATTATGAATATTGAAGAACTCAATAAACGGAAGACACCAGTCGTAATAATCGACAACTCTCTTAAGAAATACAAGGATATGCCGTTATTTCAGGATAAGGTGGATAAAGCTAATGAGATGCTACGAACAGTGGGGCTTCCGAAGGATATGTTAAAGAAGGCGAAGTAGATTCAATTGTAAAAATTCAATACCTCACGTTTGCGGAATCAAACAACAATCGCCATCTCCTCACTACCATCGGGTTGTTAAAATTAATCGTGCAGCACAGGGTCGTCTTCGAGCGACTCTATTGGGACAGGGAGAAAGTAACGTACTTTGATTATGAGCACAGTTGAAGACCAGGAAATAGTCGAGCTAAATAAAAAAAAGTTCCCGGTGGTTGTCATCGACGAATCGCTGAATAAATATCATGATATTGTTTTGTTTCCGGAAAAACTCAAAAAAGCCAACGAGACATTAGAAAAGACCGGTCATCCGGAAAAATATATTAACATAAAATAAAGTGCATCCTGTTTCCAGGATCTCTCGAAGAGGACCCTGCGATGCATGAACTCGTCTGGGAGAGCTTTCTGCTTATTTTTTGTCTCCCGTTCCCACAGGGTCTCTCGCAGAGGACCCTGCGATGCATGAACACGTCTGGGAGAGCTTTCTGCTTATCTTTTGTCTTGGACTTTTTATTTCTGCAACCGCTGGTTGCAAATTTAGCTATTTGTCAATTATGCAACCGGTGGTTGCACAATCGGATCGCAAAGGTAATCCTGCCCGTCGTAGAGACGCGATACTTCGCGTCTCCTTCGCGTCTCCGTGAATAATCATCCACCAAACACCATTTCCTCAATCACCATCGGACTATTAAAATTGCTGTACCGTAACCACCTCGGCAACACCTTAAAATGAACCAGCCCCGGCCAGGTTTTGGCGCGTTCGCGGCCATCGGGATAAACAGAATAGTATATTTCGCGGTAACGATCGTCTGCATCCGTTAGTTCCATTGCCATCCCTTCATATTGCACCGTTGTTTCATCATCCCAGCCGATAACCAGTGCCACAGATGGATTATGAATAATATTCTCATACTTGCGCGACGTCGTAATCGTGTCAAACACAATTTCAAGGTCACCGCTCACAGCAATGCCTACCAAAGCGGATTCCGGCACGCCATCTTTTGTGACTGAGGAAACGACCGCGACTCTATGCTGTTGAATAAACTTATAGATAAATTCTTTTTCCATTGCAACTCAAATTTAGCAGCTAATTTACAAGTATTAAAAACCCGGCAATTGCCAACATCCAAAACCTCCCGATAGCTATCGGGAGAACCAATGAGCCACCATTGTTAACAAATATTTAACACGAAACATTTCGGGTTGCTACGGATTCTTTTTACGTTTGAATTTTTTGTTGATGTAACTTCTAAAATATTTTTTTCAGTTTAGAATGTTACGCGTCGACAGTACAAGGCCCTGCCAAATTATTTATGCCATCGCCCGGCACGAATACCTGTCGTATGTTATTGAGCCACACATCGTTCAGCTAAACCCCAATGGAGAATTTTCACTTACCCACCAGCGTTTATTCTCCAATACTGCCAAAGAGTTTGCTCCCTATTTGGACGAGACCGATTTAAAGCTCATCAAAATACTGGAGGAAATTGAACAGGGTAACCTGATCAAAAGGTACTATAAAAAGCCGATCCGTCCGTTCGAGTTTTTTACCAAAATTTTTAACGAGCAGTTTTTCGATACGGTAAGGCCTAAAATTGAAAAACGCATGGCCGATGCGCTTGCCCATCTTGGTAACAAACAACTTTACCTGATGAGCAAGGAGGGTTACCCGGCTGAGCGAAGGCTGCAGATCGCCACGGAAACAGCAACCGTGCTGTTCCACTTCAGGCGCGACGAACAGGAGATCCGCTACTTCCCTACCATCAAATACCAGGGCATGCGCATTGAGTTCATGTTCAAAAATGCGGGGATCATCTGCAACCACCCCGCCTGGATGCTGCTGGATGACACGCTGTACCATTTTGAAAAGGAAATTGAAGGCAAAAAGCTGCTGCCCTTTTTAAATAAGCGGTACATCGCCATTCCACGTTCGTCGGAACGCTCGTACTTTGAAAAATTCGTGGCGCCGCTGATAGAGAAACACCATGTTTATGCGGAAGGCTTTACCATTAACACCGAAAAATACGATGCCCGGCCGGTTTTAAAGCCTGTTTATATAGAGGGCGGCACTTCGCAGCTGCAGCTTTGCTTCCGATATGCAGGTTACCTGTTCTCCTACGGCGACGAGCGGCATATTTCGGTAAGGATGGAGGAAAAGGGCGACGACTATATTTTTCATCGCATCAAACGGTCGGTGATGTGGGAAAAGAATAAGTTTCACCTATTGGAGGCAATGGGTTTGAGAAGCACTTCGTCCCTTTTTAAAAACCTTGAAGTGGAAGGCGACAATGAAGAGGACGACCGCTCATTTTCTGTTTTCGACTGGATAAACCAGCATTATGACGAACTGGAAAAGCAGGGTTTTGAAATAGAACAACCCGACTCCGGCGCTGAAAAAAGATACCTGTTCGGGACCAATAAGATAGAACTTGAAGTGACCGAAAACAACGACTGGTTCGATATCAACGCGATCGTAATTTTCGGCATTTACCGCATCCCTTTTATCCAGCTCAAAAATCATATCCTAAACCGGAAGCGGGAATTTGTGCTGCCTTCCGGGGAAATCGCCGTGATACCCGAAAAGTGGTTTTCGCAATACGGTAACCTGCTCCATTTTTCTGAAGGCGGAAATGAGTTGAAGCTTCGCAGGCAGCATATCGGTTTGATCGCCTCACTCGCCGAGGGCGAAATGGCCGGGGTCAGCATGAGCCGAAAACTGCAAAGGCTGCTGAATTTTGAGGAAATGGAAGACGTGCCGATGCCGCAATGCTTTGAGGGTGAATTGCGCCACTACCAAAAAGCCGGTTATAACTGGTTCCATTTTTTGAAGGAGTACCACTTTGGCGGCTGCCTGGCCGATGACATGGGCCTTGGCAAAACCATTCAAACCCTGGCCCTGCTTCAAAAGCACAAGGAAGATACCGAGGCAGTGGGCGGGAGAAGCACTTCGCTGGCCATTATGCCCACCTCGCTGATCTACAACTGGCTGAACGAGGCTAAAAAGTTTGCGCCGAAACTGCGGCTCATGGTGCATACCGGCACTTTCCGGTATAAGTCGCCGGAGGTTTTTGCAAATTACGACATGGTGATCACTACCTACGGCATCAGCCGTATTGACATAGAACTGTTCAAATCGTTCTTTTTCGATTACGTGATACTGGATGAAAGCCAGAATATTAAAAATGCCTCGTCCAAGTCATTTATGGCCGTACGACAGCTAAAATCGAGGTTTAAGCTGATATTGAGTGGAACGCCGGTTGAAAATTCGGTCAACGATCTGTGGACGCAGATGTCGTTCATTAACCCCGGCCTGCTGGGCGCCCAGCAGTATTTCCAGAACGAGTTTGTAACGCCGATCGAGAAGAAAAAAGATGAAGAAAGCGCGCGCAAGCTGCAGGCGCTGATCAAACCTTTTGTACTGCGACGCACCAAGGAGCAGGTGGCGACCGAGTTGCCGCCGAAAACTGAAAACTTGTTTTACTGCCAGATGAGCGAGGAACAGGCTTCGGTGTACGAACAGGTGAAATCCGAATACCGCAATGAGCTTCTACGCAGCCTCGAGGACGGCACTTTTGGCAAAACGCAAATGCACGTATTGCAGGGGCTGATCAAGCTGCGCCAGATTGCCAATCACCCGGTGATGATCGACAGCGACTACGAAGGCGATTCGGGCAAGTTTGAAAACGTGGTGCATACGCTGGCCAACGTACTCGATGGCGGCCACAAAGTGCTGATCTTTTCGCAGTTTGTACGGCAGCTGAATATTTACCGCGAGCACCTCGATAAAGAAGATATCCCTTACGTATACCTCGACGGCAGCACCCAAAACCGCGGCGACGTGGTAAAACAATTCCAGGAAGATCCCAAAACCCGGGTGTTTTTAATATCAATAAAAGCCGGCGGCGTTGGCCTCAACCTAACCGAAGCCGACTATGTGTTTATCCTCGACCCCTGGTGGAACCCCGCCGTGGAGCAGCAGGCTATCGACCGTACGCACCGCATCGGCCAAACCAAAAACGTATTTATCTACAAATTCATCACTAAGGATTCCGTCGAAGAAAAGATACTTGCCCTGCAACAGCGGAAATTGAGCGTGGCCCGCGCTCTCATCACTACCGAGGATAGCTTTATTAAATCGTTGTCGGTGGAGGATATTAAGGAGATATTGGGGTAGGTTGATTTACGAATTACGAATTACGATTTTGGGTGTATGATTTCGGAATTGGGTAGACACACAGGTACTGGATATTTATTCGCATTTTTCTATGAGTGGATCAGGCTTGCGAAGTTTTCAAAACTTCGCAAGTCCCTCCTTTCCCTCGGTTTAATTTTATGGTGCCCCGCCCACACCGTAAACAATGTTTTTAAAACAAATATGCTTAATATTGGTTCATCAAACATTTTCAACGCCTTTTTGAATTCATTCTCAAAACACAATTTCCATGAAAAAGATCTTACTTCTCCTGCTGCTCATATTAACCGCCGGTATTGCCTTTGGCCAAAGCAAAATGGCCTGTTGCGTTAATCCATCAGCTACCAAACAGTTTGCCATGCTGGCCTCGGACAAAAAGTTCGTCATGTCGCACCCGGTACCGTTGAAATATCATTTTCAAAGCACCATCGGCAAAGCCATCACCTACCCAACAGCAGATGGGAAAACGGCGAACGCCTTTGTTTTTATGGCGCAAACTAAAACCAATAATTACCTGCTCGTTGTGCACGAATGGTGGGGCTTGAATGACTGGGTAAAAAAAGAGTCGGAACAATTGTATACCGACCTGGGGAATGTGAACATCATCGACCTGGACCTATACGACGGTAAGGTGGCCACCACCCGCGAGGACGCAGGCAAATTTATGCAGGCGGTAAAAGATGATCGCGCCCAGGCAATTATTAAAGGCGCTATAACGTATATCGGCCCAAATGCCCGAATTGCTGCTATCGGGTGGTGCTTCGGCGGCGGCTGGAGTTTGCAAACTGCATTACTGGCGGGCAAGCAGGCTATTGCCTGTGTAATGTATTATGGTATGCCGGAGCAGGACGTAAACAAACTTAAAACACTGAACTGCGACGTGCTGGGTAATTTTGCAGCGAAGGATCAATGGATAAACCCTAAGGTGGTTGCACAGTTTGAAACCAACATGAAAACCGCTGGTAAAAAAGTAACTACGCATGAGTTTGACGCCGACCACGGTTTCGCCAACCCAAGCAACCCGATTTACAACAGCGAGGCAACCACTGAAGCGTATAAATACACTTTGGAATTCCTGAGACCGAGGCTTGGTTAGTTCATAGCTCATGGTTCATGATTCATGGCCGGAGAGGAGAGCTAAAAGCGGAAAGCTTAAAGACCAAAGCGTGAGGAGGGTTCATGGTTGATAGTTCATGGCCGGAGAATAGCGGAAATCTGAAAGATCGACGCGTTAGGAAGGTTCATGGTTGTTGGGCAGAGAGCTAAACACGCAAATCACTATGAACTATGAACAATTTCGTAACATTGCAAAAAAATCCGCCTTTTGACTGCCCGCACAAAAAAACTACTTTCCTACCTGCTTAAACTGGGTATTCTAATACTTGCCTTCTGGTTTATTGATCATCGTATACAAAAGTACAACGACAGCCTGCACAAATTCGTAATGCTGGTATCGAGGATCAGCTATACGCGGGTGATTGTTACGCTATCAGCAATTGTTCTTCTGATGCTCCTTAACTGGGTACTCGAGTCATTAAAATGGCGATACCTTACTCAAAAGCTGGCCAGGATGACGGTTTGGCAAGCGATCGAATCGGTATTTTGCGGGTTAACCTGGGCGATTTTTACGCCTAACCGCTTTGGCGAATACGGCGGCCGGGTTATGTACCTGCCGGTAAGGAAGCGAATCTATGGGATATTTGCCATGGCAGTGGGGGGAATCGGCCAAAACGCGGTTACCAATGTTTTGGGCGCGCTGGCGGTTATCTGGTTCGTGTTTTCATTTCTGCACGTGCCCGTGTGGTTTATGGCCGGATCCGTGCTGGTTAACCTCGGTGTCGTCGTCCTGATGCTCATTTTTTACTTCAACATCAAATGGCTGGTTAAACTGCTCAACAAGATCAGGTTCCTCAAAAAGTTTCATCGTTTTTTCGACATCATGGGCAAATACGATTTTGCCGAATTGCTCACCATCATGTGGTTTTGCCTGGCCCGTTTTTTTTGTTTTCACTTTTCAATATTACCTTATTATCCACCTGCTGATACCCGAAATGCCTGTTTGGCAATTGGTTTTGATGATGTTTGTGTTTTTCTTTGTACAGTCGGCCGTGCCGTCGATGGATATAGTAGATGTAGGCGTACGAAGTGTTACTGCCGATACGCTGTTTGGTTACATCACCAACCAGCATATTGCAGTAGTGGTGGCGGTTTCGCTTATTTATGTAGTTAACATCATTATTCCTGCTATTTTAGGCTCCGTATTTGTATTAAACGTAAAATTCTTTGATCGCACTGCTTAGTATATTTTTCCTGCTGCTTTCGGTTTTATACACCACCGTTATCATCTTTCTCATTGTAGGGTGGCACAGGGTAAAACGCCCGCAAGTAAAAACATCGGGTTTCACTACCCGGGTAACTATCCTGGTGGCCGCCCGCAACGAAGAAGAAAAGATCCATCTCACCATTGAAGACCTTTTGGCCCAGGACTACCCGAAGGAATTGACTGAGATCATCATCGCCGACGACCATTCGACCGACCGCACATCGGCCATCATCCAAAGCTATGCTACCGGTGGTGTAAAGCTTTTGCAGCTGAATGAAGACAAGCCCCTTAACTCGTACAAAAAGAAGGCTATCGGGCTGGCGATCGATATGTCAACAGGTGACCTGATGGTGGCTACTGACGCGGACTGCCGGATGGGCAGCAAATGGCTTGCAACCATCGTGGGCTATTTTGAAATGCACCAGCCTTATATGATCTCATCGCCGGTAACTTATTTCGAGGAAAAATCGTTGTTTGAGCGGATGCAGACGCTCGAATTTTATACGCTTGTTGCAACAGGCGCCGCCTTCATCGGCAATAACCATGCATCTACCTGCAACGGGG
>Ga0206808_1023_pt1 | contig 50160 bp, 38 predicted proteins | sample Alteio_BWOrgCont_58_FD_152899 | JGI IMG/M metagenome (GOLD analysis project Ga0206808, IMG submission 152899) | Enriched cells from forest soil in Barre Woods Harvard Forest LTER site, Petersham, Massachusetts, United States -... | ecosystem: Environmental > Terrestrial > Soil > Temperate forest >...
GTATGCACGCTGACTATCAATCAAATAATAGATCAGTTGCTAACGTTAATGCTGCCGGTATAGTGAAAACAATTGGAGTTGGCGTAGCTACTATAACTGCAACCGTTAATGGAATATCAGGGTCGATGGTAATTGTGGTGAAGTAGCGAGGGCGGGATTCAAACCATTAACTGAATAAAGTACCGGATATTTTGTATCCAGATACCCGGTGAACCTGCTGGGACTCGAACCCATTCAACATTTGCTGTTGAAAATCAATATATTATGTCATCATATTTTATTGGGTTAAAGCTCTTTTACCTGAAGAATTAATTGCTGCAAAACATCCTTTGCATCTCCAAAAAGCATGGAAGAATTTGGTAGAAAGAAAAGTTGATTCTCAATACCTGCATAACCCGGCCGCATGCTTCGCTTATTGATGATCACAGATTTTGCTTTCCATACCTGGAGTACAGGCATGCCATAGATCGGGCTAGAAGGGTCATTCTCTGCGGCGGGGTTAACCACATCATTGGCCCCAAGTATGAGTACAACATCAGTGGAACTGAATTGCTCGTTTGCGGCTTCTAATTCCAACAAGTCATCATACGATACGTCAGTTTCGGCCAGCAATACATTCATGTGCCCGGGCATGCGCCCCGCAACCGGGTGAATGGCGTATTTCACTTCAACGCCATTATTTCGCAATGATTGTTCAAGCTCATGGCAGGCATGCTGCGCCTGTGCCACTGCCAGGCCGTAGCCTGGTACGATCATCACTTTACGCGCGTACTTCATTACCATAGCCGAATCACTTAAACTTATTTCCTTGTAAGCACCCTGATCGCCTGTTGCCGTTGAACCGGCGACAACCGTACTGCCACCGAACGAGCCGATCAATACATTTTTTATCGAGCGGTTCATGGCCTTGCACATCAGTATCGTAAGAATGGCCCCTGCGGAACCTACGAGGATACCCCCGGTAAGCATCACCTGGTTATTATACAAAAAGCCCGCGCACGCTGTCGCGACACCGGTAAAAGAGTTTAATAAAGAGATCACTACCGGCATGTCGGCTCCGCCGATGGGCAATACAAACAAAATACCGTAACCAAGTGACAAGGCGAGGATGCCGCAGAAAATAAAAACAGGCGCGGCGCTGTCTCCATGGATGATGAAAGCGCCCATTGCCAATACAGCAAGCAATATCAACAGGTTTAAAATATGCTGCCCGGGGAAAGTATGGTCCTTTATTTTGCCGCTGAGCTTTCCGTAGGCGATCATACTCCCGGCAAAAGAAACACAGCCAATGACCATCCCCGCCAATATGGAAAGTACATGCATATCTGAATGGTCCTGCGCTATACGCCCCAGCTCAACCACGGAAATAAGCGCGGCACACAGGCCGCCCATGCCATTGAATATGCTGACCATCTCGGGCATTGCCGTCATTTTTACCTTGCGTGCCGCGACTGACCCGATAACCGTTCCAATAATCATCGCGCCGATGATCCATTGTTGATTATGAAAATGTGTCCCGGCAGGCTGGTAAAGAAAAAGCGTGCCAAAAATAGCGATCGCCATACCAGCTGCTGATACGAGGTTCCCCCTGCGCGCCGTTACTGGATTCGATAACATTTTTAGCCCGATAATAAATGAAACTGAACCGATGAGGTAGCATAAGGATAGGATATTTGTTTGCATATTATTTATCCTTATTTGGTTTAGGTGCAGAACCTTTCGTCGATTTAAACATTTCCAGCATCCTGTCGGTCACCACAAAACCGCCGACTACATTGATAGTACCCACTATTACAGCAATAAAGCCCAACGTTAATACGAGGTAATTATCCGGCGATGCTTCTGCCATTACGATGATCGATCCGATTATGATCACCCCATGAATAGCGTTTGCCCCGCTCATTAAAGGCGTATGTAAAACTGAAGGCACCCTTGAGATCACTTCGATACCTAAAAAAACGGACAGGATCACTATATAAAATAGCTCAATGTTGCTCTGAATGAAGTTCAGGAATATTTCCATGATTTTGATTTTTTGTAATAATGTGGGAAATAACTTTTCCACCATTGGTGATACAGGTACTGCTAATAATATCGTCTGCAAAATTAAGATCCATCACTCCCTCTTTATTAACGAGCAGCTTTAGGAAATTCAACACGTTTTTGCCGTATAATTTACTTGCATCTGAAGGTACCGAAGCGGCCAGGTTACCGGCGCCGATTATACTTACATTGTTGCAAATGATCGTTTCATTGTCTTTTGTTACTTCTGTATTACCGCCGGTTGAGGCAGCAAGGTCAATAATGACCGATCCGGCCCGCATCGTTGCGATCATATCCGTTGTTACGAGCACCGGCGCCTTTTTGCCAAAGATCTGGGCGGTCGTAATAACGATATCTGCTTTTTTTATACTTTCCGCAATTTTCAGCTTTTGTCGTTCTTTAAATTCTTCCGACTGATCTACGGCATAACCGCCTGCTTTAGAAGCATCGGCAATGCCCTCCACTTCCACAAACTTTGCTCCCAGGCTTAACACTTCCTCTTTAGCCGCCGCACGCGTGTCAAATACTTCTACTACCCCTCCTAAACGGCGCGACGTCGCAACAGCCTGCAGGCCGGCCACGCCTGCGCCAAGCACCAGTATTTTTGCCGGCGCACAACTGCCGGCCGCGGTCATCATCATCGGTAAATAATGGGGATACAGGGACGCTGCCAGTACAGCCGCTTTATACCCGGCAATATTGGCTTGAGAACTCAATACGTCCATACTTTGTGCCCTTGTGGTGCGCGGCAGCATATCCAAACTAAATACCGAATGCCCTTGTTCGATCCAATTTTCAACCTGTACCGGGTTGTATAGGGGAGCGTACACACCAATGAATGCTTTATTTTTAATCGACAATGAAATCTCGTTATAATGAATGCTCAACAAAATGTCGGCCCCGTCAATAAGTTCGGTCCTCGATTTTATCACAGCGCCGTTGTCGGTATATTCTTTATCTGTACAAAAAGCCCTTAACCCGGCTCCTGATTCTACCCAAACTAAAATACCGCTTTTGGCTAATGCGGCTACTTCAGGGGCTAACAGGGAAACCCTTGATTCAAATAATGGTTCTTTTAATATACCAATGGTCATAAATTATTAAATTATTAAGTGTAGTATCAAAAGTCAAGAGCCAAGAACCAGGAAGCAAGATAAGCGGGTAAATTCCGGCCACTCTGCAGCTAAACAAAGATTCAAATGGCCCAATTCGGTCTCTTTTCGGCAATTTGTCCATCTCATCCATATTTGTCTTGACTCTTGGTTCTTGACTTATTTGCTCATCGAAAGCCCCGGTTGAAATCGGCCAAAGCCATAGCGCCGGGGCATAATTCGTATTGTTCCAAACTGTTCAAGGGCCTGTCTGATGTCTGTATGGTATGATGCAGGTCAGTTGATTGAGGTTCAATATAGAGTAACCCGGTAAGTATTTCATTTTTGCTCCTGGAAATTAACAAGGCATTCATAGCAGCCAGCCTGTCATAAGGATCGCGGCTGGATGCGAGTTTTTCGAGGCGGATAAAAGTGCCGTCGTGCATTTTTATATCAGTCCCCGTACCTTTTTCGTAGTTCGTTTTAATTTCTTTTTTTAACGGAACGAAATCTGTGGTTGCTGTGGCTTCCATATGCTCGCGTACATAATCATAGGATTTGGTCGACCCAGGGTTATTGTTAAAAGTAACACAGGGAGAAATAACATTTATAAATGCAAAGCCAGGGTGTTCGATTGCCGCTTTTATCAGCGGGATCAGCTGTTCTTTATCGCCCGAGAAGCTCTGGGCCACAAAGGTGGCTCCAAGTTCAAGGGCCAGTCCCGCAAGGTCAATGGCCTGGAAAGGATTCACCGTTCCTTTCTTGCTCTTCGAGCCTTCATCGGCTGTTGCAGAATCCTGTCCTTTGGTAAGCCCGTAACAACCATTATTCATCACGATATAAACCATATTCAGGTTACGGCGGATAACATGTACAAACTGGCCCATCCCGATGGATGCGGTATCACCATCGCCGGATACACCCATATAAAGCAAGTCGCGGTTTGCCATATTGGCGCCCGTGGCTACCGAGGGCATCCTTCCGTGTACTGAGTTAAAGCCGTGCGAATGACCAAGGAAATAGGTAGGCGTTTTTGATGAACAGCCGATACCCGAAAGCTTGGCAATCCGGTGCGGCGCTATTGACAATTCGTAACAGGCCTCGACGATGCAGGCGCTGATGGAATCGTGACCACAGCCTGCGCATAAGGTGGATATAGCGCCTTCGTAATCGGTTGTGGTGTAGCCGAGGTCGTTTTTTGGCAAATTGGGGTGGCGGAACTGGGAACGTATATAAGTCATGACGAAGTATTATTGGTGATAGGTAAGCGGTTTTGCCGGGGTTAAATTTTTATTGACCTGGCTAATGATGGTATGCGCCGTAATCGGCATTCCATCGTAATTGAGTACCGGGATTAGTTTTTGTGGGTTTGCATTCAATTCATTTATCAGCAAAGTGCGCATTTGGCCGTCGCGGTTTTGCTCAATTACAAATACTTTTTCGTGTGTGTTTATAAAATCTTCCACAGTTTTGTTAAAAGGGAAAGCCTTTAGCCGCATGGCGTCGAAGATTAAATTTTCCCGGGTCATAATGTCCATTGCTTCCTCTGCCGAATAGGTTGAGGTGCCAAAAAAGATGAAGCCGTACGGGCTATTGTTTTTTTGCTGGTACAAGTATGGCGCCGGCACAATGTTTTTTGTGGTGTTCCATTTTTTTAGCAGCCTGTCCATATTGCGGGCGTACACGGTACCGTCTTCGGTGTAGGCGGCATTTTCATCGCGCGAGGTGCCCCGGGTGAAAAAAGAACCCTTGGTAGGATGTGTACCCGGAATTGTCCTGTAAGGGATACCATCGCCATCTACATCCAGGTACCGGCCAAAACGGGGTATTTCTTCAAGCTCTTCCGCATTGAGCACTTTCCCTCTGTTATATTCCCGTTTATCATCCCATTCAAAGGGGTCCGACATATGGTCGTTCATTCCCAGGTCAAGGTCCGACATCATGATGATAGGTGTCTGCAATTGCTCCGCCAGGTCAAATGAACCGGCGGTCATTTCAAAACACTCTTTTGGGGTGGCAGGGAAAAGCAATACCTGTTTGGTATCGCCGTGCGAAGCATAGGCTGCAAGCAATATATCCGACTGCTGGGTACGTGTAGGCATTCCGGTTGACGGACCCGTACGCTGTACATCAATCAATACAGATGGTATTTCGGCAAAATAGGCCAAACCTAAAAATTCATTCATCAATGACAGTCCAGGTCCGCTGGTGGCTGTAAATGAACGCGCGCCGTTCCAGTTAGCGCCGATGACCATGCCTATTGCAGCAAGCTCGTCTTCGGCCTGTACAATGGCATAGTTCTTCTTGCCCGTTTCCGGGTCGATCCTCATTTTTTCGGCATACATTTCAAAAGCCTCCGCTACCGAAGTAGAAGGGGTGATCGGGTACCAGGCAACTACAGTAGCGCCGCCATAAATCGCACCAAGGCCGCAGGCGGCGTTGCCATCGATCATGATCTTATCGCCTACCAGGTTGCGTCGTTCCAAGCGCAAATCCAATGGGTAAGTGTAATTATCATGAATGTATTGTACGCCAAGTTTCAGCGATTTCAGGTTTGGCGCAATGAGTTTATCCTTTCCTTTGAACTGCTCGACCAGCAATTGTTCAAATACACCAAATTCAATATCAAGCAAGGCCGACAAAGCGCCCACGTAAATGATATTTTTAAATAGCTGCCGCTGGCGCGGATCGGTAAACTCGCGCAGGCATATTTCCATCAGCGGCACGCCGATATATTTTACATCATCGCGTATTAATTCCGGGTGCAGTTTCTTGGTGCTGTCGTACAAAAAGTACCCGCCGCTTTTGACGGATGATACATCATCGGGCATGCTTTGCGGGTTTACGCTAACCATCAGGTCGACCCCGTCGCGGCGGCCCAGGTAACCTTTTTCGCTTACACGCACTTCGTACCAGGTGGGCAAACCCTGTATGTTGGATGGGAAAATATTTTTAGGCGTAACCGGGATACCCATCCTGAAAATAGCTTTGGCAAAAAGATAATTGGCGCTTGCAGAACCGGTGCCGTTCACATTTGCAAATCGTACTACAAAATCGTTGATCTTACTTAACATGCTTTAGTAACTTTATATAAAAATTGCTGCATATCCCAGGCGGAAGTGGGGCAGCGTTCGGCACACAGCCCGCAATGCAGGCATACATCCTCATCTTTGACCATTACTCTTTTTGTGGGCAGGGTATCCGATACATAAAGGTCCTGGGTTATATTTAAAGCGGGGGCTTTCAAACGCGTTCGTAAATCTTCTTCTTCGCCGTTCATGGTAAAAGTGATGCATGATGTTGGACAAATATCCATACAGGCATCGCACTCAATGCACTTGTCCTTTTCAAACACGGTTTGTACATCGCAGTTGAGGCAGCGGTGGGCCTCTTTTATGGCCGTCTGGATATCAAAACCCAGCTCCACTTCTATTTTACGGTCGGCTAACGTGGCTTTTTTATCAGCATGAGGCACCGCAAAGCGGAGGTCGTTTACCACGTCGCTATCATAACTCCACTCGTGGATGCCCATTTTCTGACTTACGAGGTTGGTGAACGGAGACGGCCTTTTAGTAATATCTTCTTCCCTGCAGTAAAGATTGATGGATATTGCGGCTTGGTGGCCATGCGCAACTGCGGTGATCACATTTTTTGCGCCGAAAGCAGCATCGCCGCCAAAGAAAACCGTTTTATTGGTGGACTGAAAGGTTACTGCATCCACAACCGGCATATCCCATTCATCAAACGCTATGCCTGTGTCTTTTTCAATCCAGGTGAAGGTGTTTTCCAACCCTATTGCCACCAATACATCGTCGGCTTCAATAAATACTTCGGGCTCGCCGGTGGGCACCAGGGAGCGTTTGCCTTTGTCGTTAAATACGGCGTGAACTTTTTCGAAGGTCATCCCTTTTAGTTTGCCGTTTTCAACGATAAATTCCTTTGGCATATGATTGTCAAAAATGAGAATATCTTCATGCATCGCGTCCTCTTTTTCCCAGGGAGAGGCCTTCATTTCTTTAAACGGGCTGCGCACCACAACCTTAACTTCTTCACCACCCAGGCGGCGCGAGGTACGGCAGCAGTCCATAGCGGTATTACCACCGCCAAGTACGATAACTTTTCTGCCTATTTTATGGGTATGTTCAAAAGCAACGCTTGCGAGCCAGTCCACACCTATATGTATATTTTCAGCAGCTTCTTTCCGGCCGGGAATATTAATGTCGCGGCCCTTTGGGGAGCCGGTACCTACAAAAACAGCATCGTAATTTTTATCAAGAATTTCCCTGAGGCTGGATACATAGGTATTGAAATGGGTATGGACGTCCATATCCAGTATATAATCAACTTCCTCGTTCAACACCCCGATCGGCAGGCGGAAAGAGGGTATCTGGGTTCGCATCATACCGCCGCCGGCAAATTGCTCGTCGTACAAATGGATCTCGTAACCGAGCGGCGCCAGGTCGCGGGCTACGGTAAGCGATGCCGGCCCCCCGCCGATGAGCGCTATGCGTTTACCGTTTTTTTCAAACGGAACCTTAGGCATCAATGACCTTACATCGTCTTTATGGTCGGCAGCTACGCGCTTCAGGCGGCAAATAGCAACAGGCTCTTCTTCTATTCTTCCACGCCGGCACGCGGGTTCGCATGGACGATCACAGGTGCGACCGAGCACGCCTGGGAAAACATTGGATTCCCAATTTATCATGTAGGCTTCCGTATATTTTCCTGCCGCGATCAGCCTGATATATTCGGGTACAGGAGTGTGCGCCGGACAAGCATACTGACAATCCACTACCTTATGGAAGTATTCCGGGTTTTTGTCGTCTGTAGGTTTCAACTATGGTTATAATTAGGAGGTTAGCAATAAAAACAATTTATTTCAAAAAAAGAAATAATTTAATGCCTATTTAAATTTACAAAAAGGCGATTTGATATTGCTAAAATTTTTTGCTCATTAAACTTGTACGTCAAAACACCAATAAAAATATGTTTCAAGGATTAAATATACTCGAATTCAATGAAAAATTCTCAACAGATGATAAATAAAGGGAATAGCTCCACCACAAAAATGAGAAAAGGCTGTTAATGCGGTAATTGCCTTGCACGCAATTTAATTTATAGGACGGCGGCAATGCCCGCGAGGTGATCGTGGGCGATCAAGTGGGCTCATGCATCGATCTTGTCTGACCGGGGAAATAATTGAGGTGGTTTTTGTAGCAAACGGCGCCCCGATGAATATAAGAATTGGCGATATGAGGATAGTTGGGGTATAAAGACCCGGCTTGTTTTAATTCAATTTTCGTCTTTATTCTGATTACATTTGGTTGCAAACTATTCCAGCGCAAGACTGTCAGCATCGCCCGGGCCGCCAAATAATAATCACTGCAAAATATAAAACATGGAAACCAAAAAAACGAGCAAAAACATTTTGGGAAAAATATGGTATTTCCCATTAACAAGGATTATTATCGGGCTGGTAGCTTGTGTAGCAGCAGGAAAAATCGGCCAAATCGGATTTGATAAATTACTGGATCATACATCTATAAGTCATGAATATAAAAAGCTGATAAGCGTATTAGTGGTGGCCGTAATAATTTTATTGGTTTACATAAATCTTTACAGGTATTACGAAAAAAGAAAAATCAGCGAACTATCAACTCACAAAGTCGGAAAAAACCTTCTGACAGGAATTTTATTGGGATTTGTTTTACAATCGCTTACCATCGGTGTAATTTATTTAAACAAAGGGTTTTCCGTAATTTCAGTAAACAGCATTGCTTACCTTATACCATCATTGGGAATGATCACAGCCGCCATTTTCGAAGAAACATTATTCCGGGGGATTATTTTCAGGATCACAGAAGAAAAATTGGGCAGTTATATAGCGCTGGCTATTTCCGCTTTAATTTTTGGCGCACTTCATCTTCTCAACCCAAACAGCACACTAATATCCGGATTGGCAATTGCAATTGAGGCTGGTCTTTTATTAGGCGCCGCCTATATTTACACCCGAAATTTGTGGTTCCCGATAGCCATACATTTTGCCTGGAACTTTACGCAGTCGGGCATTTACGGGGCATCAACTTCGGGCGGTTCGGTTACTAAAAGTTTGCTGACCACAAAAATAGCGGGCCCGGTAATAATTACGGGCGGACCATTTGGACCCGAGGGTTCGGTTCAGGCTGTATTATTTTGTTCGATAGCAACTCTCGTACTAATGGTGTTAAGCCACCGGCAAAACAAAATCATCAAACCATATTGGGTAAAATAACCGGTATGAAAGCCCAAAGGACAGCTGATTTCCCCTTTGCCTTAAGCACCACCGGTTTGTGTCTTATTTGTTATCGCCGCATTAACTGCCAAAATACCCTAAAACCAAAAAAGCCTTCAGGCTTTCGACCAAAGACTTTTGACTTTCCCCGGTGATCTCATCAGGATTCGAACCTGAGACCGACAGATTAGAAATCTGTTGCTCTATCCAGCTGAGCTATGAGACCCGATAAAATTTTCGCCTGCAAAGATGCAAAAATCTGCAAAAAATGGCAACTGCTTGTGGTTTATTATCAACCGGGTGTTAATAAAGAGCGGATACGCCCTGCGGCGTCAATCAAACTTATTATAGTTCCGCCCGTGGTTGGCATGCATGATGATGGTGTATTTTAAACCGATGGCGTAATAGGTGTAGTAATCGAACGATTTGGAATTGTTATCGTAATAGCCATCGAGCCCCTTGCCGATAATATAATAAAAGGCCGATGAGAAATTGGCCTTCAATAACGGTTCGTTAAACTTGTTTTTCAGGATGTTAAATTCATACCCGCCGGTTACCGGCACCATCCGGAGGGTGTTGGTGACATGGTTGGTAATTTTTGGGGCGGAAATGTCGGTATTGTAAATGTTGCTTGCCATTACACCGAAGCCCGCACCCCCGTAAAAATTCCTTAGGGCATTTAAAACAGCGCTTTTGCCATCTTCGTAAAACACCCCCAGGTACAATTGCCCGGTCAGCGTCACTGCCCGGTATGTATTTTTAAAACTTTTAAAGTTACGGCTTTTAGGCGCCGCAGTTCCCCCAAGCATACCGCTTTGGCCCTGGAAACCGATGTTAAAAAGAGGGATTGGGTAATACGCGGCATCGACGTAAAAAGCAACATCGGTTTTTGGAACATCCGCGCCGGCATAAGCAGTTGCCGCACCCGGGCCGCCACCCAAAGTAATTTGCTGGTAGCTGGTTTGGGCAATTATGGTGCCCGAAGAAAACAGGCAAACAGCGGTTAAAAAAATCTTATTCAAGTTAATTGGTAGGGGTTTATACGCTAATTGGTAAAGCGAAGATAACAACTTTGTTACATAATTCGCGTGTTTAAATAACAGGGGTAAAATACGGGTACGCTCCACCGTAATATTATACAGAACGCAGGGGTTTTGGTTTTAGATATTTATTTGCCAAATATTATCTATAATTGCAGTTAATTATAAGCCGTACAGATTCATAGCGGTTTCACCGGACAGGAATTCGTTGATTTTCGGCAATTTTCTTTTAAAGTCTGGCGTAAAACTGCCATAAATTGCAGGCGGATTTTATATCAAAAACTGCAATATTTGGCTAAAAAACAGATTTTTACATTTTTAAATTACAAAGTGTTTTTTTTACAATAAGTTAATCATACTTTTATCCGATTTTTTTTAAAATAAACTTAATTTATGATCATAATTGCTGACGGTGGCTCAACTAAAACCAATTGGTGCCTGGTTACCGAAGAAGGTAAAAAGGTGTACTTTAACACTGAAGGTTACAATCCTTATTTTTCAGGAACTGAGTATATTGTTAAGTCGCTGAATGAAACGTTGCCAACCGACCTGGAGCTAGATGATATCACCGAAGTAAATTATTACGGCGCCGGCTGCTCAACCGACGAGATGCGCAAAATTGTTGAAGAAGCAATGAAGGCTGTCTTCACAAAAGCAAAAGTGTTCATTGGTCACGACCTCCTCGCTGCTGCACGGGCATTGCTTGGAAATAATGAGGGCTTCGCGGCTATATTGGGTACCGGCACCAACAGCTGCCTTTATGATGGTAAAACAGTAACCCATAACATTGATTCAGGCGCCTATATCCTTGGCGACGAAGGCAGCGGCTGTTATATTGGCAAAAAACTCCTTGCAGACTATTTGAGGGGCTACATGCCCGAAGCAGTCCGCAAAAATTTCTGGGAAACGTATAAGCTAACACCTGATGATATCAACGAAATAGTTTACACGCAACCGCGTGCCAACCGTTTTTGCGCCAGTTTCAGCAAATTTGTGTATGACAGCCCGGTGCATATTGAATACTCCCGCAATATTGTGCGCACTTCGTTCGAGGATTTTTTCCGCAACCTGGTAACTCACTACCCTGATTATCAAAAATACACCTTCAATTGTATCGGCTCCGTTGGCTACAACTTCAGGAATGTTTTGGAAGAAGTAGTGGTTGAGAACGGCATGGTTGTGGGCAATATTATCCGCTCACCGATAGATAATTTGGTGAAATTTCATCTGGAGCTGGCACACCATGTTTAGTTAGTTTGCAGTCGCCGGTAGGCAGTTTGCAGTTATATCGCTTTTTAAAGTTGATAAAAATAGAAAAGAGCTAAGGTATAACCCACAGCTCTTTTTTATTGAGGCAAAACCTGCAAACCGACAACTGCAAACTGCTATGCTGCCAACTGCCCACTGCAAACTGCGAACTATTTCTCCGTCTCATTATGAAAAATCTTCGCATACTTGCGACGGTCGAATTTATACAGCTTAGCTGCGCGGTACGAAACGCCTTTTTGTTTCTCGTCAAGCTCCTTTAAAAATCCGTAGCTAAGCATTTTCTTGCGGAAATTTCGCTTGTCCAATTTCTTGTTTTCAACCGCCTCATACAGCGATTGCAATTGCGTAAGCGTGAATTTTTCGGGCAGCAGCTCAAAGGCTATAGGCTGGTAATTTAACCGCCTGCGTATTTTATTAAAGGCAGTGTTGAATATCTCGCTATGGTCAAATGCCAGCTTTGGCAATTCATTAACCGGGTGCCAGAATGCTTTGCGGGCATACTGGGTTATCGGCCTTAACTCTTTTTGCCCGTTTATGCGGATCAGTGCATAATAAGCAACAGTGATCACCCTGCCCTGCGGGTGGCGGTTTACCTCGCCGAAGGTATGAAACTGCTGCATGTGCAGATCGCGCAAACCGGTCAGCTCGTACAAAATACGTTCAGCAGCATCATCGATGCTTTCATCCTGCTCAACAATGTAACCGGGCAACGCAAACCAGTCTTTAAATGGTTCCTCATTTCGCTCAATGAGTAATATCTTTAGTTCGCCTGCTTCAAAGCCAAATATTACACAGTCAACAGAAAAAACTGAATCAAATGTTGGTAACTTTACTTCCAAAACGCCGATAATTTCAGGTTGATAATTATTAATAATGGTCAACCGCTAATGTAAAAAAAATAAATTAAATTTAATGGTGTAATTTTTACACCCTATATTCGTCCCAAAAATTTTTTTGCTCCAATGCCCAAAATTTCCAAACTCGCCGTATTGACATCCGGCGGAGATGCCCCGGGAATGAACCCCTGCATACGGTCGGTTGTCAGGACAGCTATTTACAATGGCTTAGATGTTACAGGCATCCGGCGCGGCTACCAGGGGCTGATCGATGGCGACATGTACCAAATGGAAACGCGGTCAGTAAGTAATATTCTGAACCTGGGAGGTACTATCTTAAAAACTGCGCGTTGCCTTGCTTTCCGTACCGACGAGGGCATGGAATTAGCCTATCAAAATATAAAAAAACACCAGATTGATGCAATGGTCGTAATCGGGGGCGACGGCACCTTTACCGGTGCGCTGCGCTTTTCGCAGAAATATCCTGACGTTGCCGTTATAGGCGTACCCGGAACCATCGACAATGATCTTTACGGATCAACCTATACAGTCGGCTTTGATACGGCTACCAATACGGTTATCCAGGCGATAGATAAGATACGCGATACCGCCGATGCCCACGACCGTTTATTTTTCATCGAAGTGATGGGCCGCGATTCGGGCGCCATCGCACTGCGGGCGGGTATTTCCTGCGGCGCAGAGGCAATCTTGCTTCCCGAAAAAGAAACCGCCATCGACGACCTGATCGAAAACCTGAAGAACGGGCAGCGTAAAAAGAAATCATCGAGCATTGTGATAGTTGCCGAGGGCGACAAGCATGGCGGAGCTTATGATATTGCCAAAATAGTTGAAAAAGAAGTAAAAAATTACGACATAAAAGTTACTATCCTGGGACATCTGCAGCGCGGGGGCAGCCCCTCCGCCTTTGACCGGGTGCTCGGAAGCCGGCTTGGATTTGCAGCGGTAAACGCCCTGATTGCCGGCGAATCGCAAAAGATGGTTGGCCTGGAGGCAAACCATATCAAGCTAACAGGGCTTGAAGAGGCTTTAACCCAACACCAATTTAAACTGGAAGAAGATTTGATGCAGATGGCGGAAATACTATCTATCTGACAATGATTGCAGTTGTTTATAGCGGATCAAATTATGCCGAATGGCGGCTTGCCGACAAGGACCTTGTTATTGCCTCATTTAAAACCGCCGGAATAAATCCTTACCTGAACGACGAAAAAAGCATCATCCAGCTGCTGAGTAAAAACATCAACCTGATACACCATGCCGAGGAGATAAAAAAGATATATTTTTTTGGCGCCGGCGCCTCATCGCCCGACCTGAAGGCCACGGTTCACAACGCCTTATCCGCCTTTTTTAAATTCGGAAAGGTTACGGTTGAGCACGATATATCCGCCGCGGCAATCGCCTGCTGCAAAAATAGTCCCGGCATTATCGGCATCATCGGCAGTGGATCGAATGCCGCCTGGTATGATGGCCGCAAAGTTAAACCGAACAATTTTGGGCTGGGCTATATCCTTGCCGACGAGGGATCAGCAAACTGGCTGGGCCGGCAGCTGCTGAAATCCTATATGAATGAAACGCTCCCGGAAGGTATCCGGAAAAAATTTATAAAAAAATACGATTTCGACCGCAAATCGCTGCTTGAAAAGGTGTACCGTCAAAAACAGCCGGCCTTATTCTTAAGCTCTTTTGCGGACTTTTTTGTCGAAAATAAAGAGGATCATTATGTGAAAACAACCGTACGCAACGGCTTTGATAAACTGCTGAAAACCTATTTATTACCCTTGCATGATGAACATCCCGAAGCTTTTTTGTACTTTGCCGGCTCTGTCGCAGCAGGCTTTCAAACTCATTTATACGAGGCAGCAGCCGATGCAAATCTTAAGATCGCCAATGTCATAAAAGAACCCATAAACAATTTACTCACGTATTATTCAAGTAAAAATTAAAAGATCATGAAAATAGGAATTAACGGCTTCGGCCGTATTGGCCGCCTGGCTTTCAGGGCCGCAATTGATAGACCCGACATTGAAATTGTTGGTATCAATGACCTTGTTGAGCCGGATTATATGGCTTATATGCTCAAATACGACTCGACCCACGGTCAGTTCAAAGGCACTATTGCCGTTGAGGGCGGTCATTTGGTGGTAAACGGTAAAACTATCCGCGTTACTGCCGAAAAGGACCCTGCAAATCTGAAATGGGGTGAAGTAGGCGCCGAGATAATTATCGAGTCAACCGGCTTGTTCTTAACACAAGAGACTGCACAAAAACACATTGATGCCGGCGCCAAAAAAGTAGTAATGAGCGCACCTGCGAAAGACGACACCCCGACCTTTGTGATGGGTGTGAACCATAAAGAATTAAAGGCCGATCAAACCATCGTTTCAAATGCTTCATGTACTACCAACTGCCTTGCCCCTATCGCCAAGGTATTGAATGATAAATTCGGTATAGAAGAAGGCCTGATGAGCACCATACATGCTGTTACCGCTACGCAAAAAACAGTCGACGGCCCTTCGCATAAAGATTGGAGAGGCGGCCGCGGCGCTTATCAAAACATCATCCCTTCATCAACAGGCGCCGCTAAGGCCGTTGCATTGGTTATTCCTGCCCTTAAAGGCAAATTAACCGGTATGTCTTTCCGCGTTCCGGTTCCTGACGTATCAGTGGTCGACCTAACCGTGCGTTTAAAAACCCCTGCTACTTATGCGGATATTAAAGCAGCTATGAAAGAAGCGTCGGAAGGCTCGATGAAAGGCATTTTGGGTTATACCGAAGACGAAGTAGTATCGGAAGATTTTAAGGGCGATTCACGCACATCCATATTTGATGCAAAAGCAGGTATCGCGCTGAATGACAATTTTGTGAAAGTAGTATCGTGGTACGACAACGAGTGGGGTTACTCCAACAAGCTGATCGACCTGGTACAGGAAATAGGCAAATTTTAAATCCAAATATCCTAAATTGCAAATTAGCCGGCCTTTAAAAGCCGGCTTTTTTATGTTTAAAGACCTTTATACTTTGCACATAAGTATTGGCGCGTCAAATATGGTTTTGAATTGAACGACTTTAAAATCGTTGGAAAGCTGGGACCGATGCTGTGCTTTTTTTATTAATCTTTCACCTAAAAAGTTAATTTATTATTAACTTTTATTGGAAAAAAGTTAATAATAATTTACCTTTATACGATGATTAAAAAGAAAATGAAATCAAATGAACTGCTTAAAAAACTCAAAAATGACGGATGGTACTTAATCCGTGAAGCCAAGGGCAGTCATAAAATTTTGGCTCACCCTACTAAAAAGGGAACTATAACATTTCCACACCACGGAAGCAAGGAAATGAGAAAAGGAACCGCAGAATCGATTCTCAAAGACGCGGGGCTTAAATAGCCCGCTATCTTTTAACTATATTAAACGCTCACTATTAAAGCACTAAAAATGTTAAGTAAAAACGCTAAAATCAAATTTGACGTCGGGAAGACAGCCGATGGATTTGATGCTTATGCCAAAGATGGCGACGGAAGCATCGTAACAACCGGAAGTAGTTTGGCAGAATTAAAAGCTAATGTCCTGGAAGCATATAATGAGCATGCAGCCTATCACGGTAAAGAGAAAATAACAGAAGACGGTATCGAATTTGAATTTGACATACCGTCATTCTTTGAAGGTTACGGAATAATCAATGCAAAGGCATTAAGCCGCAGAATAGGAATGAGCAACGTGCTTTTATCTCAATACGTGAACGGCGCAAAAAAGCCGTCACCCAAACAAGTTGCTAAAATAGCGGCTGGTCTTCGCGAAGTAGGCAAAGAACTCGCAGAGTTGCAACTGGCGTGATAAGGATAAGTAGTAACATCCTAAAATGTAAAAAAGCCGGCCATCGGACCGGCTTTTTTATTTCCGTTAAGATTTCACGCTTTTTTACCAAACATTTGTTAAAACAGTATTAACCACCCTTGTTGCCGTTTTTTATTTTTAAAAATCATATATACAGGATGAATAAATCTTTTATCTTTTTTATAATCTGCCTTTTAACCTGCTTTTCGGTATTCGGCCAGCAGGGATTTGTGACCGTTAATGGTACGCAGCTTATTTTAAACGGAAAACCATATCGTTACATCGGAACCAATTACTGGTACGGCGGCCTTTTGGCGACAAATGGCGAAAGCGGAAAAAAACGGTTAAAAACCGAGCTCGACTTTCTGAAACAACAAGGCGTTACCAATCTCCGGGTAATGGTTGGGGCAGAAGGGCTCAGCACCTACCCTTATCGCACCCCTAACGAAAAAGTGTTAGAGCCGGAAGCCGGTAAGTTCAATGAAAATATAATGGAGGGGCTGGATTACCTTTTAAATGAACTGGGAAAACGCAATATGAAAGCCGTACTGCATTTTACAAATACCTGGGAATGGAGCGGAGGTATTGCGGAATATTTGAAATGGAACGGTTATGGCGAGCAACCCTATCCCAAAAGCCTGAACGGGTATTATAGCTGGGATAAGCTACGCGAATACATTGCCCAATTTTATACTTGCAAACCATGCATGGACGAGCTTGATACCTACATTCGCTATGTTTTAAACCGGACAAACAGCCTAAACGGAAAGAAATATACGGCCGACCCTGCCATCATGGCCTGGGAGATCATCAACGAACCGCGCCCCATGGAGCAAACAGCCGTACCTGCGTTTGAGCAATGGATGAGCCACGTGGCCGCGCTGGTAAAATCGATAGACAAAAATCATTTATTGACCACCGGCAGCGAAGGAGACATCGCCTCGGATTTCGACCTTTCGGTTTACGAAAAGATACATGCCGATAAAAATATCGACTACCTCACGATTCATATTTGGCCAAAGAATTGGGGCTGGTTTAAAGATACTTCTATCAGGAAAAGTTATAAGACCATTTTAGATAGCGCCGGCAAGGACATTAAAAAGCATTTGGAAATTGCGCACCGGCTTAATAAGCCACTGGTGATTGAAGAATTTGGCTTGCCCCGCGACCTGCACGTGTACAGCCCATCGGCTACCACTGTCAATAGGGATAAATTCTATAGCTTTATTTTTAACGAGGTATTAACTCACTCCGGCATCGCGGGCTGCAATTTTTGGGCATTTGCGGGTACCGCCAGGCCTATCCCCGGTCAAACCTTCTGGAAAGATGGTGACGAGTTTATGGGTGATCCGGGCGGGGAAGAACAGGGATTAAACTCGGTATTTGATATCGACAACACCACCTGGGCAGTTGTTGCGAAGTACGTACGTAAAATCGAATAAATAACGGCACACAATACGCAAACGGTCACCACTCACTCACTGCCAACTGCCAACTCCGCCAACCGCTAACTGTGCCAACTGCCAACTGACCAACTCGCCACTTAATAATCCCACCTGCGTGGTTCAGGGTCGGCCGGATAAGTTAAATATGCCAGGTAAAAAAAGAACATATCCGGAACGGCAATGGTTAAAATCATCATCAGGTCCAGTTCAGGCAGGTTATATAGCACCTGGAATACCAATAAAAATAAGCCGGCTGCTCCGGCGAGCAAATACAAAGGGCGGAATTTGGGGTTCATATACATCACTTTTGATTTATAGCCTGCCGTTACTCCGGCTGGCATGAACCTGTTTACGTTAACGACGTGGGAAGGTTGCTGGGTGTTAAACAATTTATCCACATTAGTTCAAGGTTGACGTCAGCATCGAATTTCATTTTCATATGCCGATTGGCACTACATTTTTGCAGGAAGAAAAACAATGCAAAATTGTTCGCCCAGTTGGCGAGCCGCCCAATTTGTGAAGAGTAGTTCCGTGAAAGGCCAAAAGACCACAAAGTGCTAAGCGCTGGAAACCGATAACCCAATTCGAAGTTTTTATTACATTGAAAGCAGTTACATTAATTCTTTATCTTTCTTCTCATGGTAGGTTTTGTAGGCGAGATAGTAAAAAAACAGGCTCAGCAACAAATTCAAAGCGATGATGCCGATGTTAAGCAAAGGATACGTTTTAATTACCTCGTAAACGGCAATAACCAGGGCGATGGATCCGGCGATGATATAGAGGATTAGGAATTTGGGGTTCATAGTTTCAATTGGTTCGAAAAACAATATAAATGTATGAACATTTTTCGGTACCGGCGCCGGGTTTAAGAAATAACGCAAGCCGGTCTTTGATGCTTTTATAGTCGCGTCAATGATGACATGGGCTTGGCCAAAAGGCTTGCCAATAGCTATCGGGATGACTTAAGACTTAGGACTATAGACTGTTGACTTAAAACTATCCGTTGGAAACTTTGCGGTGCTGGTAGCCGTGCTCTCTCCTGACTTGAGGCTCCGGGGGGTAAGTTTTGTACGCGAGGTAAAAGAACACCATATCAGGTACCGAAATGCATAAAATACGGATTGGATCAATTTCGGGCAGATCGCTTATTATTTGGTAAAATAACAGGATGAAACCAATGGCTCCTATTGACAAATACAAATAACGATACTTCGGGTTCATAACGCGGTAATTTTAAATAACTTAGGGTCAAAAAGCTTTTGACCGTTAAGCCTTTCTACGTTAATGCCGCAAAAAAGATGCCCCTAAATCGAAATATTATTTCAACTCATACCTAACAGGAATATCCTTATGTTTTTTGAACACCACTGCTGCCAGCGGTGGCACCGTAATTTTGATGGAATGCTCGCGTCCGTGCCAATTAACCAGTTCCGTATCGAGAGGCTTGCCATTCTTCATCCCGCTGCCCCAGAATTTTTCGTCGTCCGAATTAAAAATTTCAACCCATTTCGATTTGGTATGCACGCCTACCCTGTAGTCAAAATGGGGCATCGGCGTCATGTTTAGTACTATTACCAGGTCGTTAACTTCCTCATTTCCTTTGCGTTCGTATATCAGTATGGAATCGTTGGCATTGCCCCCGTCTATCCATTCGAAGCCATTCCATTGAAAGCTTTTTTCATAAAGCGCCGGTTCTTCCCGGTACAAATGGTTTAACGCTTTCACCACTTCTTTTATCCCCTGGTGGTTGGGATATTCCAGCACGTACCAATCCAGCGATCGCTGGAAATTCCATTCCGTACCCTGCCCGAATTCGCTGCCCATAAACAACAGTTTCGAACCCGGATGGGTAAACATATAGCTGTAGAGCAGCCTTAGATTAGCAAACTTTTGCCATTCGTCGCCCGGCATTTTTCCCAGCATGGAGCCTTTGCCATATACTACCTCGTCATGAGAAAAAGGCAGCATAAAGTTTTCGGTGAACGCATAGATCAGGCTGAAGGTTATTTGGTTGTGGTGATATTTGCGGTAAACGGGATCGGCTGAGAAATACTTTATCGAATCGTGCATCCACCCCATCATCCATTTCATGCCAAAGCCCAGGCCTCCGGCATAAACCGGCCTGCTTACGCCTGTAAATGATGTCGATTCTTCAGCAATGGTTTGCACATCGGGGAAATTGCTGTAAACCGCCTCGTTAAATTCTTTTAAGAACGAAATAGCTTCGAGGTTTTCGTTCCCCCCGTAGATATTGGGCTCCCATTCGCCAGCGTTACGGGAATAATCCAGGTAAAGCATGGAAGCGACAGCATCCACACGTAAACCATCCACGTGATATCGGTCGAGCCAAAATATAGCATTGCTGATCAAAAATGCCCGAACTTCATTGCGCCCGTAATTAAATATGTACGATTTCCAATCGGGATGAAAACCCTTACGCGGATCGGCGTGCTCATATAAGTGAGTGCCGTCAAAATTATACAAAGCGTGCGCATCGCCGGGGAAGTGTGAGGGCACCCAGTCGAGGATTACGCCGATGCCGGCCTCATGCAGCTTTTCAACCAGGTACATTAATTGTTGCGGCGTGCCGTAACGGCTTGATGCTGCAAAATACCCACTCACCTGGTAACCCCAACTCGGGTAGTAAGGATGCTCGGCGATAGGCATAAACTCAACATGCGTAAAGCCCATCTCTTTAATGTAGGGCACCAGCTTATCGGCCAATTGGGAATACGTTAAAAATTCATCCGGGCTTTCAGGGCTCCGCGCCCAGGACCCCAGGTGCATCTCGTAAACCGAATAAGGTTTGTCTAACGAATTGTGATTGTGACGGGTATTCATCCAATGCTCGTCTTTCCACTCGTAATAGGTATCGGCAACAATCGAACCTGTACGCGGAGCCACTTCCCATCTTAAAGCAAATGGATCAGCTTTTTCCAGGTCCTGCCCGTTTGTTGAATTGACAAAATATTTATAAACCTCGCCATTTCCCACATTCGGAATAAATCCTTCCCAAATTCCTGTTCCATCCCAGCGCGGGAATAAGGAATGCGAACTGCGGTCCCATCCATTAAAATTTCCGACCACAGAAACATAGTGTGCATTAGGCGCCCAAACCGCAAAATAGGTCCCTATAACGCCGGCATATTCAACCACATGCGACCCCAACTTTTCGTACAGCTTATAATGCTTCCCCGATTTAAAAAGACCCGAATCAAAATCGGTAAAACGGCTGTACACTTCAACGTTTTTCATCTCGTGCTTTATTGGATCAGGTGATGCTTCCTCCGTTCTGGACGAGGCCTTATTTTTTTGTACAGGGGCTTTTGCCGGTTTTTCTGCTGTTTTGGCTGCTACAGTTTTCTTTGCAGCGGTACCAGCCTTTGCAGCCTTTTTTTCAACCGGTTTATTGGCGCCGGGATCAGTTGTCTTTTTAGCCATGTATTTAGCCCGAAGGGCGATTAACTGTTAAATTTTTCTATTTCAAAAAGTACCTGCTGTATCCCTTTTAAAGGTATCCTTATCCAATCCGGCCGGCCGTTTAGCTCGTAGCCCAGTTCGTAAACCGATTTTTCGAGTAAATGCAGCTGCAGCAAAAAGTTCATCTCGGTTCGGTTGCCAAATATACCTTTAATATCGCCCATCGTTTGCAGGTACGAATCTACGTATGCATCGGTTATCAATTTGTACCACCGGTCCGCCGCCTTTTGCAGGCGCAAAGGGTTGATGCCCTTTGTTTCGTCGCTGAAATACAATTTGGCGCAAACGGCGTAATGGAAGGACCGGATCATACCCGCCACGTCCTTTAATGGTGAATGCTTGATCTTACGGTCGGCAATAGAACTTTCAGGCTCGCCTTCGAAATCAATAACTAAGTAGTCGGTCCCGGTAAAAAGCACCTGCCCGAGGTGATAGTCGCCATGAATGCGTGTGCGTAATGATTTAAGGTCGCTGCTGGCTATCTTTTCAAAAAAATGACGTATAACGGCTTCGCTGTCAATAAAATCGTCGGCCAATTTCTTTGCATTATCATCCAACCGCGAATAGTTTTCCTTTAATAACTTAATTCGCTTGTCAAGCAGGTCTCCAAGATGCTTTTGCAGGAAGGCGATGTACGCAGTATCGAACTTTTCTGGCTTAAACGCCGCATTTCCCTTGCCCGAAAGCAATGCAAGATGCATTTCGGCCGTGCGTTTGCCAAGTAACTCCACCTTCTCAAAAACTTCGTCGCGGATGCTGAAATCTCTGTCGACAAAGCTGAAAAGGAAATTATTCAGATCGTCGCCGGTGGCTACCCAGCTGTCGGATTTGCTCGAAACTTTTTGCATCATTAGTCCAAGCGTAACCGGTGGCGTACCAGGCCGCTCAAATTCCAGGCTGCCGCAATAAGCGGGAATATTTTTAAAGCCTCCCGTTTCTGTGAGGAACTGCAGCATTTCCACTTCGGGGTTTATCTCCCTGAAAAGTTTGCGGTACAGTTTAAAGAAATACTTGTTGCCGTAAATAAGCGATGAATTGCTTTGCTCCAATTCGGGGATCACGCACAGGTACCCCATATTCTCGTCTGTATCCGCCAGCCCTTTGCCCTTGTGATAGATTAAAACGCCGTCGTCCTGGATTGTTTCGGCATTCGACCAGATGTTTTCGAATAATTTCGTCTGAAACCTGAAATCATAAATGGCATCGATCAGCCAGCCCTGTTTTCCGTCGGCCACCAGCCTGGTGATAAATGCCTTGTGGTTAACCTGCCCTATCAGCTCAAAGTCGTCCGTTAGGAAGGACACCGGCATGGCATATTTTTCTTCATCGCCATACGTATATCCAACATGCAGGATAACGAGGTAGCTTAGGCCCTCGTCAATGGGTATGGTTAAGAACTGCTGTATCTTTAAAAATTTGATCATTCGCGCCTTACCGGCAAACCACCGGCATTTGCGCATGTAATCGTAAAATACGTTCTCCTCCAGGAAAGTAACCGCTTCCTTATCATCCGGGAACTCCTTCCAGGGTTTATTCAGCGTTACAGCGTTTATTTTACCGATCACATCCATGGCACATCAGCATTAGATTTCAATTCTGAATAAATGTACGGGTAAATCCCATGGATTCAGCTCAACATAATTCCACTCGCTGTTCCACCGGTAACTCCTGTTGGTTAAAATGTCAAATACGGTAAAATCCTCGCCCGGGAACAGCCCCATTTCAAAAATCGGCGTATGCACATGCCCGTCCTGCTTGGTATACGGATCAAGGTTAACCACGCACAAAATGTGGTTATCCCCTGCTTTTTTATAATAAGCCAGTAAGGCTTCATTATTAATATCGCAAAAACTGATATTGTTGGTGCTTTGCAGGGCAGGATTTACCTTTCGGGCAGCGTTTACTTTGGTGATAACATCCGTCAGCTTATTTCTTTTTTCCCAATCCCAATGCCGCACCTCATATTTTTCGGAGTTGAGATACTCTTCCTTACCGGGATAGGGGTCGTGGTACATCAGTTCGTAAACCGGGCCAAAGATACCATAGTTGGCTGAAAGGGTAGCGGCCATAAAATACCGGGCTATAAAGCTTGATTCCACACCGCCTTGGAGCGGATACGGGTTGATATCATGTGTGTTCGGCCAGAAATTCGGACGATAATAATCTTTCATTTCCGTTTGCGTTAGCTCGGTCATGTAATCTATTAACTCCTGTTTGGTATTTCGCCACACGTAATAGGTATAGGATTGCGTATAGCCGACCTTGGCCAACTCCTTCATCACCTTCGGTTTGGTAAACGCTTCCGACAGGAATATCGTCCCCGGGTATTTGCGCTGTATCTCGGCGATACACCATTCCCAAAAGTTAAACGATTTGGTATGCGGGTTATCGACCCTGAATATGCGGATACCCTGTGCGCACCAGTAATCCAATATGCTTTCCAACTCTTTCCACAGATTTTGCCAATCGTCGTTCTCGAAATTTACCGGTAAAATGTCCTGGTATTTTTTGGGTGGATTTTCGGCATACTGAACGGTTCCATCGGGCCGCCATTTAAACCATTTGGGATGCTGTTTTACATAAGGATGGTCGGGCGAACACTGGATGGCAAAATCCAGGGCCACCTCCAGGCCGTGGGCGGCCGCTTCTTTAACAAGGTGCTTAAAGTCCTGTAGCGTGCCCAAGTCTTTTAATATGTCTTTATGGCCGCCTTCGGCAGAACCGATGGCGTAGGGCACACCGTCATCGCCGGGCAAGGCGTTGACCGTGTTGTTTTTACCTTTGCGAAAATTAAAACCGATGGGGTGGATCGGTGGAAAATACAAAACATCAAACCCCATTTCGGCGATTCGCGGCAGCAAGGCTTCGCAATCTTTAAATGTGCCGTGCTTGCTTTCCACGCGGGATGCCGAACGGGGAAAAAAGCAGTACCAACTGCTAAAGCCTGCCTTTTCGCGATCCACGTAAACCTTCAATTCGCGGGAATAAGTGGTTGCGTGTTCCAGGTTAGGATATTGGTCGATGAAATGATGCATCTCCTTGCTCAAAACAGCATTGACAGCCTGTTCGTATTTGGCCGGATCGCGCAACAAATTCATTAGTTTGCCGATACTTTTTTGATCAGCTTTATTGGCAAATGTAAGCATCCATTCCAAAAAATCGGCGCCAATCAGCAACTCAACCGCCAGGTTTTGCCCGTCCTGGAACTTCTTCACAAAACCATGGTGCCAGGTCAGCGGATGGTCCACCCAGCCCGTTACCGTATAATAATAAAACCCCGTTTTCGGAACATTGAAGGAAGCCGACCAGCGGTCGTTATTAAACATTTGCATGGGCACGTAGGACCATTTAGCTTCCTTCTCGTGCCTGAACAAAAGGCGGGCGCCGATGTTATCGTGACCATCGGTGAACAGGTCAGCCTCAACTTTTACTGTTTCCCCTGCGACTTTTTTTATATAGAAACGCCCGGCGTCGATTTCGGGCGTTACATGTTCAACAACAACTCTTTGCAAGCCTTGTTCGGTCATTTTGGTACGGTAATCGTTATCAGTTTAATAATTGAATATATTCTTTTAAGTCTAAAGCCTTAAGTCGAAAGTCTTAAGTCAGTCTTACACTTTTCTGACTCAAATCTTTCCGGCTTGCCGACCAATCTCCACCGCCGAAACGTCAGTCGCAGCGTTTTTCGGACTTTCGGACTAACCCCTAATCCACTACCATCTGCATAAAGTTCTTGCGCAATTTCAACCGCAATATTTTATCCTTTTCAAAGGTAAACTCTTTGATCACCTTGCTGTCGACAATTATCCGCGACGGTTTAAAAGGGAGCCCAATGATCTCAAAGTCGTAATTCTCGTATCTCGGCGTGTACAAGCCCTCCATACTTTGCTGGATGGTAAGCTTATTATTCTTGCCGTGAACTACATATTTCTTTTCGAGGTAAATATCCTGTTCATAGGCAAATGTCTCTCCGTAATCCTCAAACAAAAAGGAATTCACTTCGTAATCGCTGTAATACACCTTGAGCTTAACCTCCTCGATTTCCTTTTCGCCGACATATTGCATTGGGGGATACTCGGGGATCACCGACCCGGCCTTTATAAATATCGGCATGGTCTCCAGGGGGGTTGCCACTTCAACTTCTTTGCCGCCCTCTACAATTTGATTCGTCCAGAAATAATACCATTTCCCTTTTGGAACGTACACCTTCCTGCTTTTTTGACCGGGCGCGAGCACCGGGCAGATCAATATTTTGTCGCCATAGGTAAATTCGTCCTGCCTGAAATGGTTCTTTACCACATCTTGTTCGTGCATCACTATCGGCCGAAGGATGGGGAACCCGTAACGATGATGTTCCCAAAAAACCGAATACATATAGGGAAGCAAGCGGTATCTTAATTCAATAAACTTGCGGTTGATGCTTGTGTACGGTTCGCCAAAGCTCCATGGCTCACGCTCCTTGGTATCACCGGCCGAATGCGCCCGCATAAAGGGCGAAAATGTACCCAATTGTATCCACCGGGTAAAAAGCTCGCCGTCAGGCTCTCCGCTGAAACCGCCAATATCCGTACCGCAAAATGATATTCCCGATATCGACAGCCGCTGGCATTGAATATTTCCTAAGATCAGGTGCTCCCATGAAGCCACGTTGTCACCTGTCCATACTGACGAAAACCTTTGAACACCCGAATATCCCGCCCTCGTAATGGTAAACGGGCGCTTATTTTTCATGATCTTGCGCAAGCCATCATAGGTAGCGCGCACCATCTGCATTCCATAAACATTATGGGCCTTCCGGTGCGATCCGCGATAGCCGTCGTATTGGTGCCGCACATCATCAGGGAACGTTCCCGATCCAAATACCGCCGGTTCATTCATATCGTTCCAAACCCCGGCAACGCCCATTTGTACAAGCTCCTCAAATAAGCCACCCCACCATTCGCGTACTTCGGGGTTGGTAAAGTCGGGGAACTGGCATCGGCCCGGCCATACGTGGCCTTCCATAAAATAGTCGTCGCTTCTCCGGCAGAAATAGCGTTTTTCCTTGCCTTCCTTGAATACCGAGTAATTGTCGTCCACCCGTATACCCGGGTCAATGATCACCACCGTTTTAAAACCATCCGCCGCCAATTCCCGGATCATTTTTTTAGGATCAGGAAAGTATTTTTTATTCCAGGTAAAGCAGCGGTACCCGTCCATGTAATCAATATCCAGGTAGATGCCGTCGCAGGGTATCTTGTTCTCCCTGAAACCATTGGCTATCTTGCGCACCTTGCTTTCAGGGTAATAACTCCAGCGGCATTGGTGATAGCCGAGCGCCCAAAGCGGGGGCATAGGGTGGGTACCGGTAATAATGTGGTATCGCTTTACCACGTCCATCATGTGCGGACCGTGGATATAGTAGTACTGCAATTCGCCGCCATCCGCCCAAAAACTTGTTTTGGTAGGGTCTTCCGCGCCAAAATCAAAATGGGCTTTAAAAGTGTTGTCAAAAAATATCCCGTGCGAAATACCCTCATTTACGCTGATATAGAAAGGTATACTGCGGTAAAGCGGGTCCTGGTTCCAGGCAAAAGAGTACGCATCCGTGTTCCAATTTTTCAGCCGCTTGCCGCGCAGGTTGAACTCGGTAGGTTTATCGCCCAGCCCAAAAAAGCTTTCCTCTTCGTGACAAACTTTGGTGCAAAAAACATAATAGCCACCGAACTTTACATTTTCCTCCCAGTGCATCTGTGCGGCGTCGGAATTGGTAATGTGGCCTTCGTTATCCGAAAAAGATATCAAAAAGTCGGCCTTGCGGACATGACAGTTGACTGCGTTGGTCGAAACACAGTATTCATCTTCGTATTCTATCAGGCCAAAATCTATAACCTTGTTTTCGAGCTTGGGCACTGCATAGGAAAAATCCTCCAGGAAAACGCTATGCGGGGCCAATCTTACCCTGATGATCTCATTGGTCACCACTACGATCTCTACCTTCGCGTCCCCGTCGGAAAAACAGAATTTATTACCCGCCTGCTGCACACTTTTTGGCGCGCCCAGGTATTTTTTTATGATCGGCTTTATCCCTTCAGCAGGGTTATTAAGGTGGTGAAATTCATCCTCTTCCACTAAATTATTAACAACAAGCTCCGGGTTAAGTACATTATCTTCCATCCAAAAATATTAGTGTATGAGCAAATATGGTCATTGTGTTAGTTTAACGCAATATACAAATTACGATTAATTGCACCATAATTGTGCCAGTAAAACTGTTTATTTTACAATTGTGGATTGACGGCGGGTTCGTCGATGATCTGTATCTTTTTACCGTCCTGCACAAAAAGCACAGATATAGCCCCTACAAACATCAATACGCCGGCCATAATCAATGCGTCTACCGCCTGGCCGTTGAAAAAATGTTTAACGATGGGACTTCCAAAAACACCGTTTACGATTTGCGGCCCGGTGATAAAAAAGTTGAATACGCCCATATAAACACCGATCTTTCGTGCAGGTATCGAGCTTGACAATATGGCATAAGGCATTGCGAGTATGCTGCCCCAGGCCAGGCCTACCCCCACCATCGATAATAGCAGCAAGTAGTGGTTCTGTATAAAGAAAATAGAGATCAAGCCAATGCCACCCATCGTTAGCGAAAAGGCGTGGGTTTTTTTTCGGTTTAATTTCTTTACGATCGAAGGCAACAACAGTGCATAAATAGCAGAAACAACATTGTAAACGGCGAACATTTTACCCACCCAGTCGCTGGCCTCGGAATAGGCATGAGAAGAAGTATCGCTGGCCGGAAGATGATAAACATGCGAAGCAATCGCAGGCGTAGTAAATACCCACATAGAGAATAATGCGAACCACGAAAAAAATTGCACTATACCCAACTGCCTCATTGTTTTTGGCATGTTTGCCAGGTCATTTATGAATTCGGATATGCCGCTCCTTTTTATTCCTTCGTCAGGATCGGGTTCGTGGAAGGTGGCGTAGACCTCTGGCGGGTATTCTTTTGTTTTTATTACGGTCCATAAAATGCAGCCTATCAATATCAGGCCGCCTGCATAAAACGAATACAAAAGATTGTTTGGGACAATGCCTTTTGGTGCTACGTCGGAAATATGGAACCAGTCGGCCAAAATGGAAGGCAACAGGGAACCCACTATCGCTCCCACGCCGATGAGGCAGGTTTGCAGCGAGAACCCAAGATTGTGCTGGCTATCAGGGAGGTTATCAGCAACCAAAGCCCTAAACGGCTCCATTGCTACATTGAATGATGCATCCATCAGCATCAGCATGCCGGCGCCGGCAATTATCGGCGATATTAAAAAAGCTAAGCCAGACGCGTTCGGCAGGAAACAAAGCGCCAATCCGGACATCAGCGCGCCCGTTAAGAAATAGGGACGCCTGCGGCCAAGCCGTGTCCAGGTACGGTCGCTATAATGACCGATGATGGGTTGGATGATCATCCCTGTAAGTGGAGCCGCCAGCCAAAACCAGGATAAATTATCGACGTTTGCACCGAATTTTAGCAAAATGCTGCTGGCATACCCGGTTTGCAGGGCAAAACCAAATTGGATGCCCAAAAAACCAAAACTCATATTCCAGATTTGCCAGAAGTCGAGCCGGGGTTTTTGTTTGATGGTGAACGTGGTCATAATCTATTGGTTCAATAGTTTAAATAATTGGCTGTTGAAGGCGATTTACAGGATAAATAGCAAGCAATAATCTTAAACTCCTCTAATCCTACAAATCTTAGTTCAGACGAATTCCAGCAGCATACCGCCCGAAGGGGGAATGGTTAGCTGCAGGCCATCCGCAATATCATTCGTATCGTATTTATTGCCCCAAAGCAGGTCGGTAAACTCCTGCCTGCCTGTCAAATTCAGATAATTTAACAGGTCAGCGGGCAACTTGACGTTTATGTTCCATTCGCTGCGGTTAAAATTGGCAATCACTAATATACGTTGTTTATCCGTATGGCGAATAAAGATATATAAATGTTCATTAAACCATGGCTCCCGTTCGTTGGCCAGCATTAGTTCCCAAAAGTTACCTACACGCAGCGCTTCATTGTTGACAACAGCATTCAACAAGCTGCTGTAAAAGTCACGAAGATTTTTCTGACTATCGGATAACGCCCCGCCATCAAATTGGCCACCGTTTATCCATTTCTGAAGTTCGGGAACACCCCAGTAATCAAATATGGTGGTACGCCCATCATCCGGACTAAATCCTGCAACACCGGCGCCGGGCTCGCCGATTTCCTGCCCGGAGTAAACCATGACCGGGCCGGTTGAAAGCGTCGCGGTAATGATCATCCCCGGCACGGCCAGCCATGGGTCGCCGGCAAATTGGGGCGAAGCGATGCGCCGCTCATCGTGGTTTTCCATAAAGCGCAGCATGTGTTCATCAATGCCCCTGGTATCACGGTTCCACAGTTGATTGATATCCCAGGTGGTGGAGTTGGGGGTATTTTTGGTGAGTCGCTTAATGGCGTCGTACAAGCCTACCTTATCATACAGGTAATCAAACTTACCCACTTCGATATAGCTATTATAAAGATTGGGGTTATAAGCCTCGCCGATAAAAATGATTTGCGGATATGTGGCTTTTACCGCCGGGATCACACAGCCCCAGAACTCAAACGGCACCATCTCCACCATGTCGCAGCGAAAACCATCCACACCCTTTGAGGCCCAGAATAGCAGGATGTCGCGCATTTTATTCCATAATGGAGGTACCGGGTTAAAATAAGGAGTGAGCCCGTTAAAATAGTTCACGCCATAATTCAGCTTGATCGTTTCGAACCAGTCGTTGATAGAAGGTGTAGCGCTGAAAACGTCATTGCCGGTAGCTTTGGCTGGAAATTCGTCAAATTTGCCGTCTTTTAAAGGGCTTTTAAATTCGTCGCCGCCCGGATTATAGCCTTTTGGCACTTGAAAACGCTGTCCGGGAAGGTAATAAAAATCGTTTTTGGGGTCGAATGCCTTGGTTTTGTCATCATCTTCACCAAAATCGCGAATAGCTGCCGGTTTTGCATCAGAATGATAGGTACGCGCAACGTGGTTAGGTACCATGTCCATGATCACCTTCAAGCCGCTGTTGTGGGTGCGTTTGATCAGCGCCTCATATTCAGCCATGCGGTTGGCGACATCGACAGCCAGATCAGGATCTATATCGTAGTAGTCTTTTATCGCATAGGGAGAGCCTGCACGGCCCTTAACTACATCCGGATCATCAGGATTAATCCCGAATGCGCTGTAGTCGGTCATGGTGGCATGTTCTATTACGCCGGTGTACCACACATGGGTAAAGCCCAATTTTTTTATTTCCAAAAGTGCCTGGCTGGTGAGGTCATTGAGCTTGCCAACCCCGTTTTCTTCAATGGAACCGTAAGTTTTATTAAGGCTGGTTTTGTTGCCAAACAGGCGTGGCAACAGTTGGTAGATGATAAGCTTGCGATCGGTAACCGGTTGTTCCATTTCTCTATTGCTCAGGCTTCAACCAGCAACTCGTCGTTAGCTTTTACGAATTGTTCCTTGCCATACACCAGTACAACCGTGCTGCTTCCCGACAGATTTTTGATCTGCACGCCATCCTTGCTTACTTTTATATTGAGCAAAGAACCGCGGAAGCCTATGTGGAACGAAAACGACTTCCATTTACCGGGCAGAAAGGGGTTAAATGATAATTTTCCATCCCTTACCCGCATACCGCCGAAACCTTCAACCACCGACATCCAGGTACCGGCCATTGATGTGATATGACAGCCATCCTCCGTGTCGTTGTTATAATCGTCAAGATCAAGGCGCGATGTACGCAGGTAAAACTCATAAGCCCGGGCTTCGTCACCAAGTTTTGCCGCTATAATAGCATGCACACAAGGTGATAGCGACGATTCATGCACGGTACGCGGTTCATAAAAGTCATAATTCCGACGAATGGTATCCAAATCATATTGATCCTCAAAGAAATACATCCCCTGTAGCACATCGGCCTGTTTAATAAAGCAGGAACGCAATATCCTGTCCCAGCTCCATTTTTGGGTAATGGGCCGTTCCGTTGCAGGCAGGTCTTTTACCAGCACCTGTTCTTTGTCCATATATCCATCCTGCTGTAAAAACACCTGGTAATCGTTTTCAAACGGGAAATACATTTTCTCGATGATGCCCTTAAACCTCGCCGTCTCTTCCGCTTCGTTGAAATTTGTTTTGCTTACCAGCGCGGCATATTTGGCGGGGGCTGTTGCTTTAACTTTCGCAGCAACTTCCATCGCATATTCCATGCACCAGGTAGCCTGTTTATTGGTGTACCAGTTATTGTTGACGTTATTTTCGTATTCATTCGGGCCCGTAACGCCCAATATTACATATTGCTGCTTTTCGTTCGACCAATTAACCCGCTGCGACCAAAAACGGGCAATGGCAATCAACACCTCGAGTCCGTAATCAGCGAGGTAATCTTCGTCGCCTGTATAACGTACGTAATTGTAAATCGCAAATGCGATAGCGCCATTACGGTGGATTTCCTCAAAAGTGATCTCCCACTCATTGTGGCACTCCGTTCCATCCATGGTGACCATAGGGTATAAAGCGGCGCCGTCGTTAAAGCCCAGCAAGGTTGCATTATCTATTGCTTTACCCAATTGCTTATACCTGTACAGCAATAGATTTTTGGTAACCTGTTGTTTTGCGGTAGCAAGGTAAAATGGAACGCAATAAGCCTCCGTATCCCAATAGGTCGAGCCTCCGTATTTTTCACCCGTAAATCCTTTAGGCCCGATGTTTAAGCGATCGTCCTCGCCGGTATAGGTCTGGTTAAGCTGAAAAATATTAAAACGGATGGCCTGCTGTGCTGCCGTATCGCCTTCAATTATGATATCGTTGTGCTTCCACTTTTTAGCCCAAGCCTTGGCCTGTTCAGCTAACAAAACGTCAAAACGTTTCTCACTTAACTCGAGCAGGATTTGCCGCGTATCAGGCGCAAGTTCGGCAGTTGGATGATTTAACGAGGCCAGGTTGGAAACGTATTTAATCAGGGTTGTTTTCTGCCCTTTTTTTGCCTTTACCTGGATCTGCGAGGCCACATATTTTTCTTTCTGCAGTGGCTGCACATTCGGCGAAACCGGTTCACCATCCTGGAAAACGACTACCTGCATTCCCGTCACTACCTCGAACCCTGTTTTTTTGGTGCGCATGTGAATAAACCCACCTAACGGCCAGGTTTCTTTTGTTACTTCATCCCAAAATTTTTCGCCGTAATTCGAATCCTGGTTCACTACATCGCCATCAATAAACGGAGTGAGCATTAAAGCACCATCAAAGTTTATTGGCGTGATGCTGTATTTAATTGCACCGGTTTCATCATTCGCAATGCTGCAAAAGCGGATCGCCTCAACTTCGATCAATTTTCCGCTGCCGGTTTTTGCAGTGAAAGTCCTTTTGAGAAAGCCCTCTTTCATATTCAATTCCCGCCTGAAACTGGCCACTTCACATTTCGCGAGATCCAGTTGTTCGCCGTCGATCGTTACATCTATCCCTATCCAATTGGCCGCATTGATCACCTTGGCAAAATATTCCGGGTAGCCGTTTTTCCACCAGCCCACGCGGGTCTTATCGGGATAATAAACACCTGCGACATAATTTCCGCTGAGTGTTTCGCCGCTGTAAGCTTCCTCGAAGTTGGCGCGCTGGCCCATTCGACCATTACCCAGGCTGAATATGCTTTCAGATATTTTGTTACACGCGGGGTTAAAGCCCCGTTCTATGATCTTCCACTCGTCAACTTCAATATAGTCCTTCATTCTTTATAATAATAAATCTGCCTTTCTCATCTGCTCCGCATTAACGGATAACATTCATCATTTCAGCAAGGCTAACCATGCTGATAAGATCAGGAAAGGCTATAAGGTATATAATTTCTCTAAACTCATTTTGTCTAAGCCGCTCACTACCAGATCAGCTTCGTTAAGTACTTCTGGCGACCCAATTCCTACCGCTTTCATGCCGCCGTTTTTTGCGGCCTCCACGCCTGCTATCGCATCCTCAAACACAACGCAATCTGCAGGGGCAATATTCAACTCTTCGGCTGCTACTAAAAACACTTCCGGGTCGGGTTTTGGCTTGCTCACCTTGTTGCCATCAATTATGGCATCGAACAGTCCTGTAATTCCCACCTTATCCAGTATCGTCCCGCTGTTTTTGCTCGCCGAACCCAGGGCAGTTTTTAAACCAGCCTCCCGGCAAGCTATTACAAATTCTTTTGCACCAGGCAGAATTTCATCCGGCGTCATATGGCTGATCATCTCCACATACCAGGCGTTTTTCTTCGCTGCCAATGCCTCCTGCTCTTCAGGGGTTTTGGTTATCCCGCCCCATTGCAACATCAATTCCAGCGAACGCATCCTGCTGACACCCTTCAGTTTTTCGTTCTCATCCACGGTCAGATCAAAACCCAATTCGTTTGCCAATCGTTTCCACGCTTTGTAATGATAAACCGCAGTATCAACTATAACCCCGTCGAGATCGAATATACAGGCCTTTATTATACTCATATTAACCGGCAAATTTAATTAATCAGGTATAAGGCGCTTACGGATTGCCGGCCGTAAAGCACTTTTAACATATTCTTAATATTACACATTCAAAAACTCCGTTTTTTGGAAATTTTACAATTCAGATAGTTCTTGTCACGAACAATGATCCCTCCCGCCTCTTATCGCTTTGGTCTTTCAGCTTTTAGCTTTCCGCTCTTCCCCGGCCATGAACTATGAATCCTACTGCCACTGCCGATCCCCTTCCACCTCCGGCTATGAACCATGAACTATGAGCCATGAACCATAAACTACTTCACCAATTCCAGCACCAGCGTCGATTTCCCCGGAATCGTCAGGCTCGAAAGATCAACCGTCTCTCCTGTTATCACATTTTTCGCCTTCTTTGCCCCCTGTATGCGCTCAAGATAACGGTCGGTTGCAGTAGTTTGTTCTTTGTCGCGACTATTGTAAACTACCATTACCGTTTTCTCGTCGTCGTACCTGAAATACACGTAAATTTCTTTTTCCGGGATATACTGCATCAACTTACCGGTTTGCAGCGCACTTGTATTTTTACGGTAATTCGCCAGCTTGCGCACATAGTCAAAAGCCTCATTCTCTTTATCCGTCCGTCCGGCGGCAGTAAACTTGTTTACCTTATCGGCTGCCCATCCGCCGGGAAAATCCTCGCGAACAAGCCCATCCGGGTTCGAGTAATTCTTCATCAGGATCTCATCGCCGTAATACATCTGCGGCACACCGCGCATCGTCATGAGCATGGCCATACCCGACCGGTATTTGTTCATGTCCTCACCTACTACCGAGAGAAAGCGGCTCATATCATGATTATCCAAAAAAATCGTGTTTTTAGTCGGGTCCTTGTACAAAAAGTCCTGCGCCATTACGGAATATAACCGGTTCACGCCATCTGTCCAGCCTTGATGGCCGTTAAGCGCTTCATACACGGCCTCCTTCCACACGCCATCCGTCACCCCCGGCAGGTGGGTATCCATCCCACGGTTTACGGTATTGCCTTCGGTAAAAAAGGCCTGGTTTGCTGCCGACCATACCAGCGTCTCTCCGAATATGGATAGACGCGGAAACTCCGCTCTCACATCAACCGCCCATTTGGCCATGTACGCGGGATCATTGTAGGGATAAGTGTCGAGTCGAAATCCATCCACACCCGAGTACTCAACCCACCAAATGTGGTTTTGGGTTAAAAAGTTTTGCACATAAAGGTTATTCTCATTCATATCCGCCATGCGATGGTCAAACCAGCCATCCTGCATTATTTTAACATCCATCGGCGAAGCATGGGGGTCCATATCGGCGGCATCTCGGAAGTTGGATTTGGTGTACTTCGGCCATTGGTGAACCCAGCTTTTCATCGGCATATCGCTGATGGTGTAGCCCTCGGTCCCCGCATGATTATGCACCAGGTCCATTACCACTTTCATCCCCATAGCATGGCATTTCTCAACAAATTTTTTGTACAGCTCATTTGTGCCGTAGCGCGGGTCGATTTTATAATGATCAGTCACCGCGTAGCCATGGTACGACGCATGCGGCTCATCATTTTCAATAGCCGGGGTAAGCCATACAGCTGTTACTCCCAAATCCTTCAGATAATCCAGGTGGTTCATCACACCCTGGATGTCGCCCCCATGCCGGCTGAACATCGAATCGCGATGAATACCCGTTTCGCGCATATTGGCAAAAGAATCATTGGTGGTGTCGCCATTTGAAAAGCGATCGGGCATGATCAGGTAGATCAGATCCTTGTCGGTAACACCCTGTGCCCTTCCGGGAGATTGATCACGTTTTTTGAGTGCGTAATCATAAACCAGCGTTTTTTCTCCTGCCTTGACAAATTTTATCGGGAACGTTCCCGGTACTGTGCCTGAAAAAATGCGCAGATCGATGAATAAATAATTCGGGTTTTCAACTTTGTGCACTGCTACCAGCTTTACGCCCGCGTAATTCAACTCCACCTTACGGTCGGAAATATCCTTACCATGAACAATGAGCTGGACATCCGGATTGTGCATGCCGACCCACCAAAACATGGGTTCTACACGTTCCAGGGCAGGAATTTGGGCTGATACGCTTAACGCCGCAACAAGGCAGCAAGCAGTAAAAAGTAAATTTTTTTTCATACCAGGTTTATTCTAGAAACAATTGGGCGGTATCCTTTTCTTCCCATCAACCGCGTTTCAAATTTAAAATAAAAATGATAGGTTAAAGGAAAAAATGAAAAAGATGCGGGGGAAGTCCGGAAGTCGGAAAGTCCGGAAATCCGGAAGACGCTGCGACGGTCGTTTCGGCAGAAAATAACTCAAGTTATATGGAAGATATCAGTGATTAGAGATTAGTTGAAAAATGGTGAATAACTAAAAGCATTTTTGTCAGTATGAATTAGTTTTTTCGATACGAACTGCATCGGGTGAAAACAGTAATCACTCAAACATTTTTAAATATGCCTTCAACGACTCCAGCCCCATTTCTTTTCGCAGCTTGTTAACCGATTTGGGATATTTTAGCGGGAATGGAGCCGACTTACGCGTAACCGTATCAAACCGAACCTGTGTGCCATAAATTTGTTTTTGATGTTTGTTGACCAGCACACGGTCAATTAGGTAGGCGTAATTGCGTTTACTGGCGTTGTTTTTTGCTATTTCCTTTTTCATCAAAGCCAAAACATGTTCCTGGAAAGGAATGTCGTCATCGCAATGCTGCACAATTGCCCAAAAGTTATCTGATGTTTCACCTACCCTGTCATAACCCGGGTAACCATATGAATTGATAATAGCCTTGGCTTTTATTTCATTGATGCTATCGCTGGTCTTCCATTTGGCCTCGATAGTTGCCTCATTATAATCGGATTTTTCATGTTTGTCGATCTTCATGTATTCCTTCCGCCAAAACTGATCGTCCCTGAACATGGTGTCGATCTTTTTGATCAAGGCCGAATCTGTTTTTAAGGATTGAGCACTTACATGAATATTGGAAATAACCCAAATAAAAGTAATGACAATGAGAGCTTTCATAACGACGGTTTTAAAAACTAAAGATATAGTTTTCAGATTTGTGTTGCAACAACTTGAAATCGATTATACCCTAACATGGGCATCGGTTCATTGAGACGGATTTATTTACCGGTCGTACAGCGCCATTTTCTTTCTTCTGCGTGCAACGTCCGGCAATGCATTTTGTCCTTTGGAAAATAAAACATCATGTTTAAAAACAGCTGGAAAATCGCGTGGCGTAACCTGGTAAAAGATGGCCGGTTTACACTCCTCAACCTGGCAGGTCTTTCCATAGGCCTTACCGCCGTATTCCTGATCTTTCTTTGGATAAATCATGAAACGGGCATGGACAATTTCCAAAGCGCCGGCCTTTACCAGGTGATGCAAAATGTCCCGACCGGCGACAAAAACCTGCTGACCTTTGAGTCGACACCCGATCTGCTCGCTAATGCACTAAAATCTGAGATGCCTGGCATTGCCGACGCTGCAACCGTAAAAATGCCTTCGGATGATGAGGAAACAGCCATTATTTCGAACGGCAAACAAAACGGCTTTAAAGTGACGGAAGCGTTTGCATCCAACAATTTCTTCAGGTTGTTCAATTTTAAAATATTGCAGGGCGACCCGGTAAGGGCTCTATCGGGCAGCAAAAATGTGCTTTTGTCTGACCGGCTGGCAGAAAAACTATTTCATTCTGCGAATAACGCGGTGGGAAGAAACATTACGTTCTACAAAGGCTTGCGCAAAAAAATCAATGGTCCTTACCTGGTATCCGGCATTTTTTCAGCACCGCCTGCAAACTCATCGCTACAGTTTGACGTGTTGTTTCCGAACCAGGTGTACGTAAACACTACCACACAGGACATTAACTGGAACAGCAACGCACCGGCCACCTGCATTACGCTAAAAAACGGTATTACCGCAGAACAAATCAGCCGCACGATAAAAGATTTTCTGCGTAAAAAAACGGGCGATACGGTATGGACCGGTAGACTATTCCTTCAGCGGTTTAATGAGAAATATTTACACAATCACTTCGAAAACGGCGTACAGGCCGGCGGCCGTATTGCGTACATCAGGCTTTTCTCCATCGTGGCTGTATTCCTCATCGCTATAGCCTGTATCAATTTCACCAACCTGTCAACCGCGAGGGCTTCGATCAGGTTAAAAGAAGTTGGGATTAAAAAAGTAGTCGGGGCCGGGCGGGGCGTGCTTATCCTTCAGTATATGGGCGAGTCGGTTTTGATGGCTTGTATGTCAATGATCATCGCCGGCGTATTAGCCGTGTTGCTGATACCGTTTTTTGAACAATTGACCGGGGAGCAACTGTTTGCAGATATCAATATTAAACTGGTGGCTATCATGCTTTTAATCACCCTGGTTACCGGGTTGCTGGCCGGCGCCTACCCTGCGTTGTACCTGTCGGGCTTTAAACCGGCCCTTATCCTTAAAGGAAATTTTAACCTGGGCATGGGCGGGCAGGCGATCCGCAAGGGCCTGGTGGTTTTCCAGTTTTGCATTTCGGCTGTGCTGATCATTTCGGTGCTGGTAATCTACCGGCAAATGAAATTTATTCAAACGCGCAACCTGGGGTATACTAAAAGTGACGTAATATCATTTGCCAATGCGGGCAATATTCAGCAAAACACACAGGCATTTTTAACCGATCTAAAAAAGATCCCCGGGGTAGTTAATGCATCGGAGCTGGAAGGCGATCTTTTTGGCAATCACAGTGGGGGCAGCGGCATCGACTGGCCGGGAAAGGTTTCCAACATCGAGTTTTCCGGGCTTTATGCCGATTTTAATTTTGCAGAGACCATTGGTGTTCAAATGAAGGAAGGGAGAGCCTTCTCGCCCGCGAACCCGGCAGACAGCAATGCGGTAATTTTTAACGAAACCGCCATACGCCGAATGGGTCTGAAGGATCCGCTCGGAAAAACGGTCAAACTTTGGGGCTCGCCAAAAACCATCGTCGGCGTGGTAAAAGATTTTAATTACGAATCCTTATACAACCCGATCGGCCCGTTTTTTATCAACTATCGCAAAACCTGTCAGAACATTATCGTCAGGATAAACCCGGGCGCCGAAAAAACAACCCTCGCCAGGGTTGAAAGCCTCTACCATGCGTATAACCGCGGGCTCCCTTTTGAATACAAATTTTTTGACGAAGACTACCACACGCTTTATGCTTCGGAAGAACGGGTTGCCACGTTGTCGAAATGGTTTGCCGCAATTGCTATTTCCATATCCTGTTTAGGTTTATTCGGTCTGTCGGCATTTGTAGTGCAGCGGCGGCGCAAGGAAATCAGCATAAGGAAAGTAGTGGGCGCATCATTAAGCCAACTGGCAACTATCCTTTCCGTCGATTTTCTGAGGCTGGTGCTTATCGCATTTTTGATTGCCGCGCCGCTTTCATGGCTGGGCCTGCGGCAATGGCTGCAAACGTTTGCTTACCATGTTTCGATAAATATTTTCAGCGTGGTAATACCCGGCGCGGTCATTCTGATAATTACGATTGTGACCGTCAGCTTTCAAACCATAAAGGGCGCCCTGGCTAACCCGGTAACGGGTTTAAGGAATGAATAACGGGTGATTAAAAGGTTGAATTGCGTTAGATAAAAAGAGGCTGGAGTTAAAGGCAGCCTCTTTTTATTTGAATCTGGTTGATTAAATCGTGTCTTCCAGTTCTTTTAATTCTTTTAACTCAACGGTATCGGAAGGAATATCGGGGTAAAATTTGTTAAGAACATGATTTATAACTGATATGCTCTCTAATGTCTGATATGGCGGTATAGCCAAGCCATGTATCAACTCGGATATTTGCTTGACTTTTATTGCCTCATATTGTTACAATATTAAAGAAGATGTACCTGCGTTTTTGTGAAGACTGATCATCTCATCAGTTTTCTTTATGCTGTCGAGCAGTTCTTTTAAATGATGATTGGCTTTCATATCCAAAAACTATTTTAGGGATTTTATGACAGCTTAAACAAGTTAATTCTCGAAACATGCAAATCACCCTCCATCCCATCGCCGGCATCACCAATAAACGAACAACCCCAACCGATGATTTTTGGGGCGATACCATTTCAGAGATCATTTTACTGCCGCATATACCGGAAGAAGCCTTTAATGGCATTGAAGAATTTTCGCACCTTGAGATCATTTATTATTTCGATAAAGCGGATCCCACCAAAATCGTCTATCCCGGACATCCGCGGGGTAACCCAACGTGGCCGGAGATGGGGATATTTGCCCAGCGGAAAAAAGACAGGCCCAACCAGCTTGGCCTTTGTACTGTAGAGTTGGTGGAACATATTGGTCGAACTCTAAAAGTGAAATACCTGGATGCTATTGATGGCACCCCCGTTTTAGATATAAAGCCGGTTTTTAAGGAATTTGAAGTGAAAGGGGACATAAAACAGCCGCAATGGAGTGCCGAACTGATGAAGAACTACTGGAAATAATTAGTTAAGCAGATTCCAAAGCGTCAGGCCCAGCTTCTTTCGTACTTCCGAACTTCCCGACTTCCGGACTTCCCGACTTTCGGACTTCCCGACTCCCACTCAAACCAATACTCCGCCTCCATCAACTACCAACATTTGCCCGGTAGTAAAATTTCCTTTCATCAGGTATAAAAACGCCTCCGCGATATCGGCCGCCTCGCCGATGTGACCGGTTAACAGTTTATTTCCGTTTTCGCTAAACATCGCTTCACGGTCGGTTTCCGGAATATTGCTCCATAATTCCGTCCGGGTCATTCCCGCGCAAACAGCATTTACACGTATCGGCGCCAGTTCAACAGCAAGCGCACGCATTAATCCTTCAATAGCGCAAGTTATGCTTGCCGCTACCACCCAGCCTTTCCAGGGGCGAAGCCCTATGGTGCCGTTAGTTAAGGTGATGGAACCGCCTTTGCGGATAAAGGCGCTTCCATATTTAGCCGCCATTAAAGCGCCCCAATAGCGCAGGTTAAAAAACTGGCGGGCGTCCTCCATATTTAAGGAAGTAAGTTCATTCAGCTGCAGCGTTTCACCCGCCGTAAAAACTAAATGATCAAACTCCCCTGCCTGCGCAAAAAGCCTTTCTATTTGTCGTTCATCGGTAAGATCGGCCGTATACCCCTTGCTGCCAGCGGGTAAGTCAGCCAGCGCTTCGTCAACCCTTTGCTGCCTGCTGGACACCACAATTACCTCAGCGCCTTCCATCGCCGCCGCCAGCGCTGTTGCCTTTCCAAAACCTGAGGTGCCGCCCAATAGCAAAACTCGTTTCCCCTGTAAACTGCCGTGTCCTTGTGTTCCGTTGTCTTTCATGATGATTTACTTTGTTTATGAAGGCAAAGTTCCTCATCAAATGCCGGCACTCATTTAACAAATGGTAAAAAAGGATCAGCGCATATTTTTGCGGATACGGCTTAGCGACTGCTGTGTGATCCCGAGATAAGATGCAATATCGGCCAATGATACCCGCAGGGCGATATCTGGCTGGCGCAACAAAAAATTCCGGTATCGCAAACTTGCATCCTCTCCCAAATATGAATTTCTAACTTGTATTTTATCTAATAGGGCTTGCGTAGTTATACCGGTGATCAATTCTTTCAGGTAGGGCAGCTTTTGGTAAAGCGTGAGAAGCTTTTGCTTTTTAATCACAATAATTTCTGCATCACAAGCCGCCTCAATTCCTTCGGCAGCGGATACATCATTGTTGAAGCTTGAAAGAATGCTGCAAAATTGGTTTTCTTTTAAAAAAAAGTACGCCACCTTATTACCCTTTTCATTTTGTGATACGATGCGTAAAACACCTTTACAAATAAAATACATTTCGCGGCAAACCTGCCCTTCTCGGAAAAGCACCTCGCCCTCAGTTACAACCTTATGGCACAATTCGCGCTCGATAATTTCCGCATCGGCCGGGGAGATGTGTTTAAATAAGCTCAGGAAATCTATAAAAGGCTTATACATCATCAAAAAATATTTACCTGCAAAAGTACCTGCCTAATATCAATTCAAAAAATGAAATAAATCTGCATAACCAGCAGTTTAAGCATTCACCGGGTAAGCTTAGGTTGCGTGTCGCATAGCTTATTTCAAATGACATATCCCCTATCAACACAGAAGATCATTTTGATGAAATAAAACAATATACTATCTTTCACCACCAATTTTTGAGAACCAGACTGCAAAATCTTGAAAATCTCTTAAATTAACGTACCAAACAAAAATGAAATCAATCGAAGTGATCTCCATCCCGGTTACCAACCAGGAACGGTCAAAAAAATTTTACGAAGACATGGGCTTTACGCTCATTGCGGACCAGCCTTTCGCGCCCGGACAACAATGGGTGCAGCTTGGCTTTCCCGGCCACGAAACATCGATTACCCTGGTAACCTGGTTTCCCAAAATGCCGCCCGGATCACAACAGGGATTTGTTGTTAAAACCGATAGCCTGGAACAGGATATTGAAGAGCTAACCGCAAAAGGCATCGAAGTCGGCAAGATCGACGAAACGCCCTGGGGCAGGTTTGCCACTGTGACGGACCCGGATGGAAATACGGTTAGCTTTCACCAGTGGTGACATGATTTTATGATTAACGGATTTTAAGATTATAGCTGGCTATTAATCGAATTAATAGCGAGAATGCTAAAACGGCGCCGCCCTCACGAACACCCTAAAAAAATCACAACACGTGACCAATCCTTGTTTAGCCCGATATGATCTTAAAATCCGGAAATCCTAATAACGGCGCAGCCCTCGCGAACACCTTCAAAAATCGAACAACAAGTGAGCAATCATAGTTCAGACAAATTAAATCCCTGCACCTTAACGTCGGGCGTTTCGCCCCGGGTATCTTCGTCGGCAACCTTCATGGTTATGGTTCGCGAATCGCCTGGCAAAAGCGTGAAGTAATTGTCATCATATGATGCCGGTAATATCCGCTCACCCGTTTTATTTCCGACAATCATCAGCCGGACGTTGAAGGCCGGTGTTTTCGACGGATTACTAAGCTTACTGGTGATTATCCAATAATTCCCTTGTTTTGCCACAGTAGTCTGAATTGACGGTTTAACTACCGGTAAAGCTGTTATGGCCGTTAGGTCGCCGATACCTCCTGCAGCATCCGGGTTATCACCGCGCAGATACTCATTGGTTGAAATGATCTTACCACCCTGGCTCAACTCCAGCCGTACAAAATATACCCCGCTAAACTGTTTTGAATTAACCGGCATCACCTCGGCCCGGCTGTCTATCGGGGCGTTAACATTCACTTCATTGCTGGCTTTCCGGGTCCCATTGATGTCGAACACTTCCATTTTTACCACGAGACCGGCTCCGTTTACAATACTGTAATTGATCACTTCCACGCTATCGGTAAGCGGGTTCCATTGGATATGTAACGGCTCCGAAGCCTTCTTCGCGCCAAAAAATGCGCCTGTTGGTTCAAAGTAGTAGTCATAACTCTGCCAAACCAGCGAGGGCCAGGAAGGATGGCTCATCCAGATCAACAGGCCCATACGGTTTTTTCCCTGCGCCTCGTACATCGCCCGGTAGCCCTGGTATTCGGTCCATGCGGCCAATGAAAGCCATTTTTTCATATCATCAATTTTGCCGAATGCCTGGTCGATGGTATGGTTAAAGGTGGTTCCGTTTTGCGCGCCCTGGAGGGTGAAGTCATGCACACCCCACATCCGCGATTGTGGCCAGATCGACGAATCGGGCATAGCCAGCTTAAAGCTTTCATACGACATCAGGTCGGGCGTGCCCATCTCGCTGTGGAACTTTGGCGTGGCCCGGTTTTGAAAATAAGATTTTAGCGGCTGTAAACCGTAAAATCCGCCTCCGCTCACAGTGCCGGAAGCCGAATTCGGGATGTATTTGATACCCGGCGCCAAAACGGGCAGATCTTTATCTATCGCAGCCTGGATAATCTTCGGCGGGTTACCCTCGTTACGCCCTACATATAAGGCGATGGACGGATGGTTGCGGATCCGTTTTACGTAATCTTCCATATTCGCAATAAACAGGTCAGGGTGGTAGGGATCGGGGCCATCCGATGGGTTGGCCAGCCAGAAGTCCTGCCATATCATAATACCAAATTTATCGCAAGCCTCATAAAACGCTTCGTCATCCACCTGCCCCACCCAATCGCGGATCATGTTCAGGTTCATTTCCTTGTGGAATCCCACTGCTACATCATATTCCCGGGCACGGTAACGCAGCAGGTCTTCAGCAAAGCCCATATTTCCGCCGCGGGGAATAAACCGTTTGCCGTTCACCCAAAGCTTGAGGTTGCCGGTATCCGAATAGTTCATTTGCCGTACGCCGGTTTTGAAAGATTTGGCATCGGATGTCTGCCCGTCAGCGGTAACAAAGGCCAGGGAAACCTTGTACAAATTTTGGTTGCCGTATCCATTGGGCCACCATAACTTCGGACTTTGCAAATGCAGGGCCGGATTTGCGGATTTATCAATACTGAACGTTTTTTGTTCCGATGGCCGCAGCTCCACCTTTTGCCCAAACTGCGCGCTGCCGAATTTCCCAGTCAGCGTACCTTTCACATCCTTGTCCGAATGGTTGTAAAGGGTCACTTTCATCGTTACGTCTGCCGAGGTAGTATCAGGCAATGGAATTGCAGTAGTTACCAGCGGATCTTCAATAGTTACCGGCCCGCTTGCCGATAGATACACATCATTCCATATCCCGGTATTTCGCCCCCGTATGGTCGGAATCCAGTCCCAGCCGATGGATGCATGAAACGTAGGGTTATCACCGCCCAGCTCTCCGCCGTTAGCGTCGGTGCTGTTCCGGTTCTGCTCGGTTGGAAAGCCCGGTGTTTCATTTTTTATTACCCTCACCGCCAATACGTTCTTGCCGCCTTTTACGAGCGCATCGGTCACATCAAATTTTCCCCGCATAAAAGCCCCGTCTATCCTTCCGATGGAATGTCCGTTCAGGTAAATTTCGGCTTTCCAGTTGATCCCGTCGAAATTCAAATAGACGCGCTTGCCACTGTAGCTTAATGGAGCTGTAAAAATATCCCGGTACCAAAAGTCATCGTAAAAATACGAGTCGGAGATCATCACATTGTTGTCGCCATAATTTGGTTCAGGTACTGCCCCGTTGTTCACATAACTGGTTAAAGTAGTAGCGGGCACCGTGGCTATAATCCAATCATTATCCTTGAATTCGGGCCCCGACAGTTCCGGGCCACTATTTTTCACGAGGGATGCCTTCTTCAGCTTCCAGTCGCCCCCGGCTAAACTGAGCTGCCCGTTGGTTTGTAAACCAGCAGCGGGATGAGCCACCGGTTCAGGCCCGCCTGTGCCCATTACCTCCAGTTCGCTTAAAATATAGCCGTTATCGGGACTGGCAGGCTTGCTCATTAAAATGCGCACATACCTGCCGGTGGTTGATTTGAATTTGAGAACCGTATTCAAAGGCCCGTTCGCCGGCAAGGCTATAACGTCGCGCCAATGGTCGGCATCTTCCGAAGCCTGCACCTTACCCTCAGCAGCAGCACTGATCCAGTTGAGCTTAACCTCGTTAAAACTGCACCTGGCGCCGAGGTCAACATATAGCCACTCCGTACCATTGCCTGCGCTTTTCCAGGCTGAAGAAAAATTGTAGGGGCCACCAACCGGCGCTGCTTTGCCCTTATCAAAAAGTGTAATGTCATTAACTGTCCAGGTTTTTGCGCCCGGGTCATCGCCAACAAAACGGTAGTATTTATATTGCACGTCAGCAGGCAGTTTAAAGCCATAACTTAAAACACGCCGGTTACGCGCCGCGAACCGGCGCATAAAAACGCGCTGTTGGGCTGTCATCTTCTGGCCGGGTTGGCTAAAGCGCTTCATAAAACTGCTTAAAGCGTCCGTGCCGATCAGTGTATCTCCCTTTGCACTGCCAAGCTCGTCCCACTTTACACCGTCGTTTGATCCGCTTATGCTGACCTTCCAGGGTTTTATCGTCAGCGTATCCACACCGGCCGCGCCTTCAAGCGTTATACTGTCAACCGGCGGCGCAGTGTAGCTGCCTGCCATTTGCACCTGTATCCAAACAGTGCCGCCTTGTAGTTGCTGCTGGCTGCTGCCATGCCGGTCGAGCACATGCTCGCGGCCGTCGCGCGGCAACATACCTTGTGAGTTGGCGCTAACCACCAGCCATCCCGGTAAACTCGTGCTAACAATACCGTCGGTAACCAGCTGCCCTGTAAGGTTATAATCATACGAACTGGATTGGTAAACCGCCCTGTTAAGCGCAAGGTTACGGTAGTGGATGGCATCGATTTTCATTGAGGGTCCAAAGAATTCTTTTGGATCGCCCGGGTAAACGCCGATACCGCGGGTGTATAGCTGTGCCACAGCCGCGTGGAAAAAAAATAATGTCAAAAATGACAGGATAACAAGCACCCTGTTCGCAGCAGGTGTTGGTTTCGGATACATGGTTTTATTGGTTATGGGTTTGACTGCGTTAAAGTTAAGCTGTTTTAACACGCAAGCCTCTTTTTATTGTTTGGTAATTGGTAACACGATTGTTATCCGGTTCACCAGCTGTTCATCCTGAAGCTTTTCCCCTTCTCCCCAATCAAAAACCGCCTTACGACGCCGCGGAGCAGGTTTTGGAAAGATTTGAAAAAAGCCGAACATTTTAAAAAACGATCCCGTATAAGCCCTTGTATTACAGTTAAGTCTGTCCGCGGTTGGCGGGATTTGATATAGTAAATGAGCAAAAAATGAAAAAGAAAGTTTTTACAATTTTAATGGGCGCAGGTATACTTTTATCCGCCTGCCACAAGGATGAATCGGCGCCGCAGCCTGTCGCAACACCTGCTGCAACACCGGCGGGAACATCGGGATCAACCACCCAAAAATCGACCTCGTCGGTGACCACAGCGAGCCCGGCTCCAGTTGCAAACGACACCACTAAAGGCTACATACGCGTTGAAATTGCCGATCCGGCCGTTGCCTCGCTTACCGACGATATCGTAGTAGAGTTTAGCCCGGCCTCCACGCCCGCTTATTCACCCGGCTATGATGCACGGACTTTCCCCGGAGCGGCTGCAATTGGCCTGTCGAGCCTTTCTAGCGACGGCATTCCCCTCGCTATAAATGAACTTCCCTTACTTTCATCCGGTACAACAATTCCACTGGCTGTGAATGCAAAGACAACGGGCCTTTATAAACTGGATTTAACCGCCGTGAACTCCATACCATCCAATATCAACATTTGGTTGAAAGATAAACAGCAAAAAGATTCGCTGGATTTCCGGCTCTACCCAAGCTATTCGTTTAATATCAATACCGCCGACTCTACCACCTACGGTAAAAGCCGTTTCACCGTAGTACTCCGCGCCAAATAATAAAATCGAGATTTGTTTTTTTAGTTGATAATAGTTGATTTAAAAATCCCGCAATCGCCGGCGGGATTTTTTTCTTTTTATAGCCCGTTCTTCGCCATTCGTTTGCTTCCAGCCTCTCTGTTTATTCGCTTTGCAATTCAACTTTGTGCTGCCCATAGCTAAAACTTGCTTCCACGGTAGCAGTTAATTGGCCATTATTGAAGTGACAGGTAATTATTTCCGAATGCGGGCTTTCAATGTAGCGCAGCTTTAACTCAAGTGTATGGCTATCCACCCAGGTATAACTGCCATCAACTTTGTAAGGCGTCAAAAATGAAAAATCTTCCTTTGCGCCCAGTAACAGGCTCGGACCTTGCAAGGAGGTGAGGCCCGGCAGCCATTTGCCGGTGCCAAAATTCAACTCGTACACGCCCGCGTTTACTCCAAACAGTACCCGGCAGGTATCGTGTCGGAACTTAACTTCCATTGACCCGATATTGAGCGTGTTCGGCTTTATGGAAAATAGTTTTCCAGGCGCCTGCCCATCGGAGCCTTGCGGCAGCGGCGGCAATGCTAAAGCAGCAAAATGCTGATTCAATAATGCATCGCCGGCTTCATTCGCGGGCAATGCCGCGGGCTTAATCGCCGGCAGCAGGTACTTCCAAACCAGGTTTATCTCGCCCTGCATATCGGGCGTCTCACAGGTAACGGCAATCACCGCGTCTTCATCCGGCATCACAATAATATATTGCCCGAATGCGCCATCTGCCCTGAAAGCATTATGCCGGCAGCGCCAAAACTGGTAGCAGTAGCCCTGCATCCAGTCGCTCGAATCTTTTTTGCTTTGTGCAACGCCGGGCGCCTGGTCTATTTTAAAGGTAGTCGCTTCATTTATCCATGCCACCGGGAGCAGCTGGGTTCCTTTCCACATGCCCTTTTGCAGGTAAAGCTGCCCCAGCTTAGCCATATCTTCGGTTTTTAAGCGCAGCCCCCAGCCGCCCGTATTTATGCCCTGCTCGTTTGCTTCCCAGTCTTCTCCGCGAATGCCCAGCGGTTCAAACAGCCTTGGTTTCAGGTAGTCCAACTCTTTTTCGCCGGTCACTTTTTGCACAATAGCCGACAGCATAAAAGTGGCCATGGTGTTATACAAAAATTTTGTGCCGGGCTGGTGCACAATCGGCGTGGCCAGGAAAGCCTTTACCCAATTAACCGACTTAAACGGGATCACTCCCGTGGGATCGGGCTCCATACCGGCGCTCATGGTCAGCAAATCCTTTATAGTAAGCTGCGCAAGGTATGCGCTAACTGTATCGGGCAGGCTCTCCGGAAAAAATTTGATCACTTTGTCTGTTAGTTTCAACCTTTTTTCGCTTACTGCAAAACCAACAGCTGTCGACGTAAAGCTTTTGCTCGTGCTGTACAAGCTATGTTTCAGATCGGACCGGTAAGGGTTCCACCACCCTTCGGCGATCAATTTCCCATGACGCAAAAAGATGATGCTATGAAATTCGTGCTTGCTTTGCCCAACTGCCGTCAAAAAGCTGTCGATGCCGGCTGCCGAAACCCCCTCGGCTTCAGGCGTGCTGTGGGGCAATGCGCTGGTTTGGGCAAATACCGAAAGACTGAAAAGGCAGGCAAAAGCAACCGCCGTGATTGGTTTTGAAACGGAACTCATAAGCTTTTTGGTTAATAATTGGGGTGAATTTACAAAATTCGGGCACAAGTAAGCCATTTGCCGATTTGAAAATAAATGAACTGATTGCCCGGCAAAAAGCTGTTTTACTATCTTCCCTAAAAAATTTGCCGCACAGGTAAAGGAATATCCAACGCACCGCGTCAAACTGTTAATTGTCTCAAGCTTGACCGAACAGGAATTAATAGCCCTTTTAATTAAAGCGATGAAAATACTCCTAAAACGGTTGTGAATACCTGCAAAAAATGGTTTATAACACCGTATTGGGCTTTGTGCAACATACCGGCGAAGCAGAGAACATTACCCGGGATGTGTTTATAAAGTTTATGAAAACATAGCCGGCTTTTCACCCCCCTAAAACTTCAACGATACACCAACTTCTATATAAAATACGGCGGATTGATCCGACAATTGTTCGGCGATTTGCTTGGGCAATTGGTTCTGAACGATTGCATAAGTGGGCGTGAGCTGAAAAATAAAATGACCGCTTTTATACTCAACCGGCGCCGAGAACTCATAATCCAATATCCCAAATTGGCCTAATTGTCCCTCATACTTAGCCAACAGGGCGGTCTGGACCTTGGTTAGTTTCCGGGATTTTAATTTCTTTTTGGTCAGGTAGTCGTCGTAAAAATTTTGCGTACCTGCATTTAGTGTAACGGTAGGTGAAATCAGGAAGATATCGGACTCGCCAAACACGCCCACCGCAATAAAATCATGGGCCACGGCCGGGCTCAGCAGGAAGTCGTTATTAATACCCGCCACGTTCAGGTTATAATCCACGTTTAGCGCGGGGCTAAGGTAATCGTTGTCCCAGTTTATATTGGCATTGATGGTACTGCTGATTGCCGAGGCGATCTGTGTACTGGTTGAGCTGAAAAAATACCTGGTAAATGAGCCACCTGCGGAAACATCATCGCTGATGTCGGCATCATAGCCTCCGGCCAGGTCGCCCCCGTCTATTTTTTGCGTTGGCTTGGTGGGTAAGTAATAAAGGTTCCCCGAAAAATAAATACCGTTTTTAAAAGTGTATTTGATCGAGGGAATGATAGCCGGCGTTGTCGCGGTGTCCGTGCGCCCCATGTAAACATTGTTGCTTAGATAGCTCACGCCAAATTTGAACGATGATGAGGTGCTGTCTTTTTTCTCATCGGGGCTGGGCTTTATAGCCGCATGAGCGGTAGTGTCCCTTTGGCAGTAGGCCGTGAAAGTAAAAAAGCAAAGTAAAACAGCAGGCAGGGACT
>Ga0206808_1025_pt1 | contig 49647 bp, 43 predicted proteins | sample Alteio_BWOrgCont_58_FD_152899 | JGI IMG/M metagenome (GOLD analysis project Ga0206808, IMG submission 152899) | Enriched cells from forest soil in Barre Woods Harvard Forest LTER site, Petersham, Massachusetts, United States -... | ecosystem: Environmental > Terrestrial > Soil > Temperate forest >...
TAGAATCAAGAATCTTGGTTACGTAAGGATTAAACGATGCATTGAAACTAAAATTCACTTTTTGATTAAATAATGCTGAATGCGCCGAAACTGAAATAGGCGACAGGTTTAACGAATCCTGCGCAAAATTATAAAACGTAGAAACGGTAAAGCCTTGCAGAATTGAAATCTTTTTTGGTTTTCCTGAAGTATCGGTAGCTTTCGGTTTAATTTTAGCTTCGATGGTATTGTCGATGCTCAACCCGATGCCGGCTTGCTTGCCAGGCGAAGGGAAACCGTCTTCAAAAACAGAATAGGCCTGGCTGGTGTATGGATATGGAATGGTAGCATTGCTGACCACGGTTTTGTAATATCCGAAATTTGGCTGCGAAAAGTCGGGGTTGTAATCAAAACTTATGGAAGGCGTCATTACATGCCTGATGGCCATAAGGTCGCCCTTTTTAAAATCAATTTCACTGTATATTTTGGTCGACAAACTGGTGCTTAGCTGATAAATGTCGGCTCGCCTGAAGCCGCCAACGGTATCGGTAACGAGGGAATCAAGGCCCGAAATGCTTCCGCGCGCAAAGCTTTTCCGAATAGACTGCAAGTACCAGTGCTCGGTATAATTGACACTTGTGCTAAACTGGAAATATTTAAACACGTTAAGGCTTAATCCGATGGGGATGGTATGGACTATGCTGGTTTGCATTTTTTTGAAAAAGTAATTTCCCTGGAATAGTTCCGATTCCGGAAGATCATTTATAGCATTTGAAAACTGCAAGCTGTAGCTGATAGTTATTTTTTGGTACCATTTAGGATCGCCGACATAGTCCTTTGAAAGAAAAGGGCTTATGGAAGCCATTGAAAAGCTCATGGTAGGCAGACCCAACGTGATGGTTTTCGCGGAAAGGTCCTGGCTGTGAGATACGCCGACACTCAGGTTAAAGGGTGTACCTTCCCATGTTTTGCTATAGTTGATAGACGATTGCAGGCTATTTTGTGTAAGGGCTGCCAGGTTATAGTTGCTGAACGCCGGGTTATTTTCGTAAAAAGTAGAGGTACCGGCATTTACCGAGGCACTAAATGTGCTACCCGGGCTGGCATCGGGATTTTGACTGTGTGACCATGTAATGTTAAAATCCTTCGTTGGCGGCTGTCCCGGCAACCCATAGTACATGGAGCTATAGGTCAGGGAAAGGCTGCCGTCATATTTATACCGTTTACGATAGCTCATTTCCTCGTTTAGCTCATACGATCCCTGCGAGTAAATGGTTCCGGTTGTGGTAAGGTCCATATAGTCATTCACCACCTGGTACCAACCGCCATTACGCAGGTAAAACCCGAGCTTCGAGTCTTCACCGAACGTCGGTATAATAACGCCTGATGTTTTGGAGTCGGGTTTTGGGAAAAAGCCGAAAGGAATTGCCAAAGGAAGCGGGATACCCTCGATCTCAAGGTAAGCAGGCCCGGTAATTATCCGGTTCTTTTCACCAATGCCTTTTGTTATCACAATACCAAAGTGCGTATCCGGGTAGGGCAGATCACAGGTACTGAACAGCACATTACGGTAAGCCACATCAACGCTGTCAATTTTTTTTGCAACACCGCCTGAAAGAAACATGTTACCCTGGTCCGAAACCGGGTTGTAAATTTTCCCCCGTTTAGTTTGGTAATTAAACAACAGCGAGTCGGATAATAATGGGTTCTCTTTCCCTTGTTTTGAGATGGGCTTACCAATATATTTTTTTGTGATCGGATCGATGCTTCCCCTGGCAAACAGGAGGTGATTTTTTTGGTCTACGCGGATATAGTTGGCATCCAGTTCAAAGTCCTCATAAGTCACCCTTGCATTGCCATACAAATAGGTGATTTCGTGCACCTGGTCAACCACCGTTGAGTCATCGGCATGTGATTTTACCTCGGATTGTATCCCGCCGTTCTTTTTTGTCGTATCTGTGGCGGTTTTTACTGGCGCAGTTGATTTAGATTTCTTACCTTTAAGAAGTTTGCGGTCTTTCAAACTGTCCAGCTTAATTATGGTGTCTGCATTTTTGAAATTATAATGAAAAGCACGGCCGGTATGTGACCAGGATGTCACATTTGCTATTAAAATGATTGCAAGCAGAAAAATTAGGCTTTTGAATTTCAAAATAGATTTCTAATAGTATTTTTGCAAGTACAGATAACAGCGTTCAAAAATAATGAAAAATAGGGCATTGGAAAGGTTGATTTACGGATTGTCATTATTGCTAACCTCGCTACCATTTTTTTCAATTGCTTCCGGTCACTCTTCTCTCAGGGACACTGTTACCGGCAATGGTTATAAAATAAAGACCATTATTGTCGACGCCGGCCACGGTGTAAGGCCCCCCGGAGCGGTAGGCAACTACTCCCCCGGAGCACCCGGCCAATATTCCTATGAGAGAAATGTAACGCTTGCTATTGCACTTAAATTGCAGGCGGAAATAGAAAAACAGCTAAGCGGAGTTAAGGTAGTATTAACAAGGACTACTGAAGAAGATGTGGCCTGGCAAAAACGTGCTGATATAGCCAATGAAAACAAGGGCGACCTTTTTATATCGCTTCATTGTAACTCCCTGCCGGAAAGACATATCCGTGAGATAGTGGGCCACAAACATGGTAAGCCGATTTACCATACCGAAGACGTTCCTGACCGTTCAGGCAAGGGGGTTCTGTTATTGGTTTACGGGTTTCATCGTACAAAAGAAGAAGAAAAAGCGATCAAAGAAAACCTGATTGAGAACGACTCGGAGATGAATTCAGACCCCGATCCGAATGACCCCGCATCGTTGATCCTCATGAATGAATATAAAAGAAAATACCGCCAGCAAAGCATCCACCTGGCCGAATTATTACAAACGGAGTTTACCGAACATGACGGCCGGCACAGTGACGGCATAAGGGAGCAAGGCGTACTGGTGCTGTGCCATAGCGCCATGCCCGCTGTATTGATCGAAACCGGCTATATTAATAACCCGGATGATGAGGCCTACCTGAATTCGGAAGATGGCCAGAACGAAATTGTTGCGTCCATTGTAAGGGCCCTGGAGAATTACAAAAACGAAGTGGAGTCAATATCACAATCACAATAAGCATAAATTGAAAATATCAAACGAAACAAAGATCGGCGCACTAACCGCATTAGGCATCACTATGCTTATTTTGGGTTATAGCTTTTTAAGAGGAGACGACATTTTCGCCGGCACGAACAAATTTTATGCGGTTTACAGCAGTGTGGATGGTCTCACCGTTTCAAAGCCGGTATTGGTAAATGGATTCCAGATCGGCCGTATCTCAAAAATGAAATTGCTGCCCACCGGCTATACAGTCATTGAGCTTAGTATCGACCGGCAATACAAGGTGCCAAAAAACTCGCTCGCAAAGCTAGTCAGCACTGATCTTTTGGGCGACAAAGCTATCGTTTTGGTTTACAGTAACAGCAATATAGAGGCCGAGGACAAGGACACCATAAGAGCAGATATACAGGGAAGTTTGGCCGAAAGCCTGCAGCCTATTCAAACCAAGGCTGAAGGTTTGATCAACAAGCTCGATTCGTCGCTGGCCTCCATCAATAAGATCTTAAATCCTAATTTTCAAAAGAACGTGGACCGCAGTTTTGTAAGCATTGCCAACTCGCTGCAAACGCTCGAAGGTACAACAAAGAAGCTGGACGAACTTGTGGGCACGCAGACAACCCACATCAATGACATTTTAGCAAATACGGAAACCATTACGGCTAATTTGAAAACCAGCACGGTGCATTTAAATGAGATAACCGCCAACTTTGATAAGTTGAGCAACGATGTTGCCACTTCAAATGTAAAGCAGACGCTTGAAAACGCTAATAAAGCGGTGACAGACCTGCAAGCCATTGTCGCCAAAATTAACACCTCCAATGGCACCCTGGGTGCATTGCTGAATGACCGGAAGGCGTACGATAACCTAAAAAACGCCACCAATCACCTCGATAGCTTATTGGTCGACATCAAAGCCCATCCGAAACGCTATGTAAGTATCTCTGTATTTGGAGGCAAGAAAGATTGAAAACCTGTCAGCCGGGATAAGCTAAATTTTGAAGGATATCTACCTGGCGAAGGGCTATCTGAGGCTATTATTTCGCCATTTTTTTTCGACAATCCGCAAACAAATCGCCGATTGGTGTATTATTCCAAATACATCAATTTAATTAAGTCATGGAATTTAATGCAGGTGTGTCGGGTGCTGATCAAGATCAGTCCCGGAAAGAAAACAAGTCATCAGATGTTCCGTCTGTGATGACCTTAACTGAGGACGATCTCCAGTCGGAACTATTTAAAGACAAAAAGCCGGTTCAGGAGGGCATGCCCATGGGCGGTCATAATTTCGGCAAAAACAACAATACAAGTGCTGCTAATGACAGGAACAATCCTTCGCAATACGCCGGTAACACCAATCCGTACTTTGACCGTACGGAGCCAATGGAGGAGCATCCGGAAGACAGCAACTTTAAAGCGCCGTCTCAGGAGGGCCGCCCGGATTATGATAAAGCAATGCCCGAAGTATTTAAGAACACCACTGAGCCAAAGCCCGAAAAGGTTGAAAGGGGAAACGGTGAAAATGATAGACCTCACAAAGGCAACACCTACGAAGAAGGAAATGGCGATGATGACAATGTAAATATCCCCGGCCCCCGGGAGCTACCGGATCAGCAAAAAGTGGGCGAGGATGTGGGTGAAGATGATAGGTATCACATTGAAACATAGAGTCAAGCCCGGCTTATCTATCGTGCCGATTATTTGAAATTGCAATCACCAGCCGATTCGCGAATGAATAAACCTAATGAGATCATCGGCCATTGCCTGTTGTTCCCGGATACTTGGATGGCCTTTGGTATTTTTATAAGGAATGATGTGCTCATAAACCTTTGGGTCTTTTAAGTCGGAAACAGCCTTTTCGATATAGCCCGGCCATGGCGAACCGGCCTCTGTCGCGTCCATGCTGCCCAAAATGCAAACTATCTTCGCCTCAGGGTATTTCGCCCGGATGCTTTTTACTAGCTTGCTGTACGCGTTCACAATAAATTCTTCTGTCGGCGCCGTCTTCCCGAAACGGGCCTTAAACTGGTCATTATCCGGTAATTTTGAAATCCAGGCGTCGTTTTGGAATAAATTGATCACTACCACATCAGGCGTATATTTCGAGAAATTCCATTTGCTGTAGGGATCTGTAGCATCAAGGCGGTCGTACATTTCCTGCATGATGAGCGGAAACCAGCTGACGGTAACACCGATACCACTTTTGGATATACTGTACAATTCCGCGTCGAAATGGCGGGCTGTGATGGCTGCATAGCTCATGTAACCATTTTCATAGGGGCTTGTGCCCCTGTCCATTCCTGTCGAGTCTTCATCAGCATACCCACAAGTGATAGAATTGCCATAAAATTCCAGTTTATGCTTTTTCGGCGGCGACAGTGGTAAAACTTTGTTTTCGCCATACAGCTCAAAGCCATAAAGCCAGGTTTTACCCATTGCCCATTCCGTCCGCTTAAATAGTTCCAGCGTGTGTTTGCCTGGCTTCAGGTTGTAAGCCAGGCGGTAGGTCTTCTTAAAAATATCGGGATGAAGAATATTAAACACTTTCCCGTCAATGATGACATTGTAATTGTTGTCGGAGCGCTCATCCTTTAAAATGGCGCTTATGCGTGTACCGCTGAAATTGATCGTAACCGACGTGGCCGGCCAGGATAACTCAGCCGTGCTGTCGGTCCTGGCGATCCTCCCTTCGTATCGGATATGCGGATCGTTGGCCTTGATGAAGCTTTGGCCCTGGCACCGCAGGGCGCCAACCAGGAAAAGGCCGAAAATGAGATTTTTATAATTCATGACATTCATAGAATGAAGGTATTGCGTCACGGTGGTTATTTCAATCAATATAGGAGACGGAACATTTCGCGACTCCTAAGCAGGATCATTTCAAATATACGTAAGTAATTCCATCCCCTCCCCTGTCGGCATGTTCGTCTTCCATTCTATCTACTTGTTCGTATTTTCTTAAGTACTGGCGAATCATTTTGCGCAAAATGCCATCGCCCTTGCCATGCAGAATTTTTAAGTTACCAAACCCCATCATAATGGCGCGATCGAGCAGCCGCTCTATGGCGCCAAGGGCCTCCTCTGTCCGCATTCCACGAACATCTATTTCCGGGCTAAAATCCGCGATGTCGCCGGAATTGCTGCTAAAACTCCTTCGAACCTCCTTAGGCACCTCCGACCTGGAAACTTTTGCCACTTTCTTCCTTTTAGCAACCGTTCGCAGATCGCCGATCGCTATTACTACATTGTCCCTTACGATCTCTATCACCTGGCCGGTTGTTTCGCTGTCTGTTAGTTTAACCCAATCGCCCGGCTTTAGTTCTTCGTCAGCCGGTAATTGTTTTGTTACTACCGGTTTTATGGTATTTTTTTGGAGCTCGGTATTCAAATTTTCGCGAAGGGCACGGGTCTTTTCTTTGTCGGCGTTGCTGCTTTTTATTTCGGAGATGGTATTTTCAACCAACTTGTTGGCATTCAGGATAATTGTTTTTGCCTCTTCTTTCGCATCCCTGATCAATGACTTTTTGTTTTCTTCGAGATAACTTTTAAGCTTCTCATTTTCGGCGAGCAACAAGTCCACCTGTTTCTGCTGCCTTTCCAGGCGGATGCGGGTATCGTATATTTCTTTTTTTTCGCGTTCAAGGTCAACCAGCAAAGTATCTACCTTTTTTTGCCCGGCGCTCACCTTGTTTTTGGCCAGATTGAGTACGTTTTGCGGCAAACCGATCTTTTGGGCAATTTCGAATGCATAAGAGCTTCCCGGCTTACCAATCTCCAGGATATACAGCGGCTTCATCTCCGTGTTGTTGAACAGCATGCTCGCATTTTCGATCCCTTCGGTATGACTGGCGAAGACCTTAAGATTTGAATAGTGCGTGGTTACGATGCCCCTGATCTTTTTATGGTTTAACGACTCCAGCACCGCTTCGGCTATCGGGCCGCCAAACTGCGGATCGGTACCGGTACCAAACTCATCGATCAAAACCAGTGTATTCCCGTTGGCCCGCTCCACAAATTCCTTCATTTTCGACAGGTGTGCGCTATAGGTGCTTAAGTCGCTTTCAAGCGATTGATCGTCTCCAATATCCACAAAAAACTGTTTGAAAATGCCGGTTACGCTGGCTTCATCGGCAGGGATCAGTAAGCCGGCCTGTGCCATCATTTGTAACAGGCCAACCGTTTTCATGCAAACCGACTTACCACCGGCGTTCGGTCCCGAAACTACTACGACCCGCGTTTTTTCGTCAATTTTTATATTTAACGGCACAACTGTTCTGTGTTCCCGTTTAAAATTGAGGAACAACAAGGGATGGCGGGCATTAACGAGCCGAAGTAATGGTTCATTTACCAGTTGCGGCATTTCAGCTTCAATATCGATGGCAAAAAGGGCTTTAGCCCGCACAAAATCAAGCTTGCTCAATAGACCATGGTACGATAGCAGCAATGGAATATAGGGCCTTAACTCGCTTGTTAAAGCCGTTAATATTTTTACGATCTCGCGGCGGCGGTCAAAGTCCAGGTCACGAATTTTGTTGTTGAGTGAGAAAACCTCCTCCGGTTCCATATAAACAGTTTGACCGGATGCCGATTCATCGTGAATAAATCCTTTTAGTTTGCGTTTGTTCTCGGCTAACAACGGAATACATAAACGGCCGTCGCGTACGGTCAGCGACCCATCGGCTGTCCAGCCATTACTGTTGGCATTTTTGAAAACCTGGTCAATTTTTTTTCGGGCTTCCTGTTCGGCCTTTGCGATGCCGGAGGTAATGTCCAGCAGGTCGCGCGATGCGTTAGGCTTTATCTTGCCTTTTTGATCGATTACCTGGTCTATTTTCTTTAAGATTATTTTCTCGATCGGGAGATGCTCAAACAGTGCCTCGAGATTTGGATAGACGCCCGCACGCGTGTTGAAATAGGCAATCACTGCAAAAACAGTGGTTAGTGACGCATTAACCTGGTAAAACTCTTCTTCGGTTAAAAAGACGCCTTCTATCCGGGCTTTGTTCGCAAGCGATTTAATATCAAAAAAATGATGGATCGGCAGCGCTTCATCATTGAGCAGAATGTTTTTGAATTCTTTCGCCTGGCCCAGGAACTTGTTTACCTGGTCGAATTGGTGCATTACCTGGATCTTATCCACCATTTCGCGGCCCATTTCCGAAAGGCAATGCGCTTTTATCAACTGCTTTATTTCGGCGAAGCCCAGTTTATCAGTTGTGTACAGGGCGCGGGCCATTATAGTTTTTTAGTGACTTAGGGGTTACCGAATCTAATTTTTTTTGCAGCCGCGCCATAATCTCCACATACATACCCGACAATTCAGTCGGTTGATTGGTGTAATATCTAAGGCTTCTCCTGAACGTAGCCGAATCTGTATGGTAATGTTTAAACAGCACCAGAAACCTCGCCATATCATATTTATATAATGTATCCGGATTTTGCGATACCGTGGCATAAATGCTGCCGTCGATGAGATGCATATCAACGAGCAGACCTACCATTTGATCGTGGGGAATCACCTTAATCCCCTGGTTATTACTCTTGCAAGCCCCCAGGATGAAGGTTACTGAAAAAAACAAGGCGATATATTTGAGCATTCTGTAATTTAGCGGCTTGATAATGGAGCAAAACTAACGATTAATGAGCATTGCAGATAACATCAAGCGCTTAAAAAACGAAACGAAACCCATAAACGTATCGCTGGTGGCAGTTTCTAAAACAAAGCCGGTTGAAGACGTACAGGAAGCATACGATGCCGGCCAGCGTTTATTCGGAGAAAATATTGTGCAGGACCTTGCCGACAAGTATGAGCATTTACCCAAAGATATCCAATGGCACCTCATAGGTCATTTGCAAACCAACAAAGTTAAATACATAGCCCCTTTTATTCATATGATCCAATCGGTGGATAGTATTAAACTTCTGCAGGAAATAGATAAGCAAGCTAAAAAAAACAACCGGGTAATCGATTGCCTGCTGCAGGTATACATTGCAGACGAGGAAACCAAGTTTGGATTCGGATTCGACGAGGTAATAGAACTGCTTCGTTCGGATGATCTTGCCGGTTTGCAGCATGTAAGGATCAAGGGCCTGATGGGCATTGCAACCAACACCGATAATGAAAAACAAATAAAAGAAGAGTTTTACGAGCTACGGACGTTTTTCGACGGGATTAAACTTAGTTTTTTCAAAAACGATGTTGCATTTGATACCGTTTCGATGGGAATGTCAGGCGATTATAAGATCGCTATTGAACAGGGAAGTACCATGGTACGGCTGGGCAGCACAATTTTTGGCGAAAGAGTGGTCAAACATTGGAGAAATAATTGATTGGGATTTCGGATTTGGGATTTCGGATTTGGGATTTATTTTACCCGCTTCCTACCAATGAACCATTGAACCATTGAACTAATGAACCTCCCGATAGCTATCGGGAGAACTAATGAACTAATGAACATAACGATACGCATCGCTGAAAAGCAGGATTGCCCGCGCCTTTTGGAACTTGTACAGGAACTGGCAGATTTTGAACTTGCACCAAACGAAGTAACCGTAACCCTGCACGAATTTGAAGATGCGGGTTTCGGCGAAAGACCGGTTTGGAAAGCTTTTGTGGCCGAAGCAGATGGGGTGATTGTCGCTTTCGCACTTTACTATACGCGTTACTCCACCTGGAAGGGCTGCAGGATGTACCTGGAAGATATTATTGTTACCGAAGCAATGCGCGGTAAAGGTGTAGGCAAAATGTTGTTTGACCGGCTGGTGACCGAAGCAAAGGAGCTCAACTTTAACGGGATGACATGGCAGGTGCTCGACTGGAATGAACCCGCCATTAAATTTTATGAAAAATACGCGGCGGATATCGGCGGCGGCTGGCTTAACGGCTCCCTGTCAAAGGAGCAGCTTCAAAAAATGAACATATAACGATAATAAATTTCACTTATAATGCTGGTTTTTAAATTTGGCGGTGCATCGGTTAAGGATGCTGATGGCATCGTTAACCTCGCCAAAGTGGTGAAAAATTATTCAGCCGATCAAATACTGATCGTAGTTTCGGCCATGGGTAAAACTACCAACGCACTCGAAAACCTTACTAAAGCGTATGTTAATGGCTCGGAAGAATTGCAGGGGATATTTGAAGATATTAAAACCTACCATTATACCATCATAGAGAAACTTTTCGAACCCTATCATCCCGTTTTTAACGATGTGGCCAACACCTTTGTCGAGATAGAATGGCTGATTGAAGATGCCCCGCATGAGGACTACGACTTTGTATATGACCAAATAGTCTCGGTTGGCGAGTTGGTCTCTACGCGGATTGTTAATGCATATTTGAATAAAGAGGGGTTTAAGAGCCAGTGGATTGATGTACGCGGGTATATTCACACGGATAATACCTACCGGGAAGGAGCAGTTCAATGGGCTAAAACCAGGGAGTCCATTAATACCGGTATCCCCGGTCTCCTGCAAAAAGGGGTCGTGGTGACGCAAGGTTTTTTGGGCGGCACGTCTGAAAACTTTACAACAACACTCGGCCGTGAAGGTTCAGATTACACAGCTTCGATCTTTGCAGCCTGTTTGGGCGCGGAATCGGTAACCACCTGGAAAGATGTCCCGGGTATTTTGAATGCCGATCCAAAATATTTTGAGGACACCGTGAAATTTGATGAGTTATCCTATAGCGAGGCCATTGAAATGACTTATTACGGCGCCAGCGTTATACATCCCAAAACCATCAAACCGCTTCAGAATGCCAAAATACCGCTGTTCGTAAAGCCGTTCTTCGATCCCCGGGCCACCGGAACCCTGATTCATGAAAACAGCGACAATAAATTTATAAAACCGGTGATCATCCTGAAACAAAACCAGGTTTTGTTGTCGCTTTCGGCTAAAGACTATTCATTTATTTCAGAAGACCACCTGAGCAATATCTTTAAGATGTTTGCGCAAAACCACATTAAGGTTAACATGATGCAAACATCTGCCCTCAGTTTTAGCGTTTGTTTTGACTTGAACGAGGAGCGCTTTAAAAAACTATTGAAGGACTTGTCGCCCGAGTTTAAAGCTAAATACAATAATAACCTCTGCCTGGTTACCGTCAGGCATTATTTGCGTTCATCGCTAAGCGAGCTTACTGATGGGAAAACCATCTTACTGGAGCAGCTAAGCCGCAACACCGTCCAGATGGTGGTTAAGGAGAGTTTTTAAATCCTGTAAAAAAAGTGTTAAAGTAGGAGCCGGGTGCGGTTTTTAAATAGTAAATGGGCTATATTAGCCCGATTCCAGGGATAAATGTATATTATGAGGTTTCTGAAAGTTTTTTTTTCGTTTTCTATATTTATTATTTCTTTTTCTTTTCAGGCATCCGCGCAGGACGACCATTCGGCTTTAAATACCATTATCGCTAAAACATCCAAAGCGTACAGTGACCTCCCGGTTGAACGTGTATACATGCACTTTGATAAGCCATATTATGCAGTGGGAGATACGATCTGGTTTAAGGCGTATTTGACAGTCGGCCTGCATGTCCCCTCTCCTTTCAGTAAAGTTATTTATGTTGATATAATGGCCCCCCCGCGACTCGGTGGTACAATCTTTTATGCTGCAGGCAAAAAATGGCCTGGCCTGGGGCAGTATCCCTTTATCGCAATACAATTATAAAAAAGGGAATTACCGGATCGTTGCCTATACCAATTACATGAACAACTTAGGCGTTTCGTACTTTTTTAATAAAAACATGGTCATCGGCGATGCAATTAATAACCAGGTTTCAACCCAGGTATCATTAAAAAGCACCACTGCCAGTAAATATGCCAAAATAACGGCGGGAATATACTACAGGGACAATGACGGAAACCCCTATGCCGGCAAAAAAGTAAGCTGGACAATTGACAAAGACGACGAGTCAATTGCAAAGGGCAAGGGGGAAACCGACAAAAATGGATTTATCGACATCAGTTTCATCAACATCAAAAATCTAAGCCTCGATTCGGCTAGCCTTGTGACGCAAATCGACAATGGACCAAGAAAAGAGACGACTAACACATTTTCGTTAAAATCGGTTGCCAAGCCAAACGATATTCAATTTTTTCCGGAAGGTGGGCAGCTAATTACCGGCGTACGCACAAAAATTGCATTTAAAGCGCTTAGTCCCTTAGGCTTGGGTGTCGATTTAAAGGGAACAATTACCGACAATAACAATAACGTTGTGACCGAGTTCTCATCTTCGCATCTTGGAATGGGCCTTTTTATCCTCACCCCGGAAGACGGTAAAACCTATACGGCCCATGTAACCTACGCCGACGGAACAACTGCGACACCGGAGTTTCCAAAAGTCGGGAGTGACGGTATCGACCTTAGCCTTGATAACAACGATCCGGATAATTTGAACCTAAAATTACAGTCGGACGAGGCATTTTTTAAAGATTTTCAGGGGAAGACATTTTTTATCATTGCTAAATCGGCAGGCTTAATTTGCTACGCGGCAAAAACCACGCTGCAAACCCAGGTTTATAATGCTGCCATTCCGAAGAGTAAATTTCCAACCGGGATTTTGCAGGTTACGTTGTTTACCGGCGATGGCGAGCCCGTAAGTGAGCGGATCGCCTTTATCCAGCACAACGATCAGTTGAACCTGTCGGTAAAAAGTGATCACCCGGAATACAACACCCGCCAAAAAGTTATGCTCAACATAATGGCAAACAATGCCGGTCAGCCGGACGAAGGTAATTTCTCTGTTTCAGTGATCGATGAGGCAAAAGTGCCGTATGATGAAGATGCCGAAACAACCATATTAACCAATTTGCTTTTGACATCCGACATCCAGGGATATATTGAAAAACCCAACTATTATTTTAATCATCCGGATCAAAAAAAGGCTGCGGATCTTGACATTTTACTTCAAACGCAGGGATACCGGCGCTTTTCATATGATGCCGTTCTTAACAACAAGCCGCTAACGATGAATTTTCCCGTAGAAAGAGGTATCGACATTTCGGGTACACTGCGGGCTTCGAGCGGCATACCTGTTAACCGCGGCAATGTGCATATCTCCATTCCGGACAAAAACTTTTTCGCTAACGTTATAACCGATGCTGACGGTCGCTTTAAGTTCGCGAACCTGGTGTTCCCGGATTCGGCAAAGGTGGTATTGAGCGCTCGCGACAATGTTAGGGCCAGCGACCTGGTGCTCACTGTCGACAATGGGCAGCGACAGCCTTTGCCGGCTAATTACCAGGCAGCCGAAGCAATCACCAACATCGATAGCACACTTAGTGCCTACCTGAAAAACAGCAAGCAGCAGCATAACGACCTGCACATCCTGAAAGAGGTAGTTATTAAAGATACCCGCATTGAAAAAAAACCAAGTCATAACGACTACAGCAGCCTCACCAGCCTGGGCATGGAGGCTGATCATACCATAAAAGGCAGCGAATTTCAGGATTGTAATTCGCTGGTGGATTGCATTAAAGGTTTATCGTCGGGCGTTACTTTTGATAACGATAAGTTTTACGTTTTCAGTGACTATTCAGCAGGAAAAAGGGTGCCGATGCAAATATTTCTCAAAGGCATGCCGATAGAGACCGTTGATTTAGCATCCGTTAACCCGGCTTCGATAGAATCGATTGAAATATTTCTGAAAGACCAATTAGGGCTTGTCAACAGCGCCTATCAAAGCAGCGGCGCTATTGTCATTAACCTCAAAAATATTGAAACGACCAAAATAAGTTACCAGGACCTGAAAGCTATGCTTGGCAATCGTAACGAAGCTACGTTATACCCGAAGGGATATGAGGTTTCAAGAGTTTTTTACCTTCCCCTGTATACTGGTTCGAGGCAAGCACAGCCCACACAATTAGATATCCGCAGTACTATTTATTGGAATCCGAATGTAACCACTGACAAAACTGGTAATGCTTTGCTGCAGTATTTTAATTCGGATGGACAGGGTATATACCGGGTAACTATTGAAGGCCTCGATAAGGACGGTAACCTTGGCCGGCAGGTATACCGGTACACGGTGAAATAGCTTTGTTTTTGGGTTGTTGAAAGGTTGGTCCCGATAGCTATCGGGAGTTGAAAGGTTGGATTGTTGAGTTGCTTTATTGCTGGAATGGTTAAGAATTTGACCGGGACAATCGAAACGAGGTACTTTAATATTAAATTTAATGAGTAAGCTAACGCCATTTCACGTTGCGGTGCCGGTTTATGACCTGGAAGTGTCGAGGCGGTTTTACCGGGAAGTTTTGGGTTGTGGCGAGGGACGAAGCTCGGATAGCTGGACTGACTTTAACCTATTCGGCCATCAGTTTGTGATCCATTTAAAACCAAGGCCCGCTGAAAATACAGCGTCACACTTTAACCCGGTAGACGGACATGATGTACCGGTGCCCCATTATGGCGTGGTTTTGGAATGGGACGAATGGCAGGAACTGGAGAAAAGGTTAAAGGCGCAAGGTATTAAATTCGTAATTGAGCCATATATTCGCTTTAAGGGACTGCCTGGCGAGCAGGCGACGATGTTCTTTCTCGATCCTTCGGGCAATGCACTTGAATTTAAAGCGTTTAAGGATATTGGCCAGCTATTCGCCGTGTAGTTAGCAATCGGTAGTAAAGGTGTTTTCTGCCTACAAATAGATTTTTTTATTCATTTTACGAATTCATTTCACCTCCGGGTTAACTGCAGTTGAAATATCTTAAAGTTCCTTTCTGTGTATCTTATCCAGTTTAGCGACATCAGCCCAATCTTTCTCCCGATGGGTCAATATCTTCATCTTTCTTAAAAAATTATAATCCACGACATTTAAAAAAAGATCATTGCCTACGTTATACCTGATCATTTCTTTCTCTGCGTCTTCAAAACTGATGGACGGGTGAACAAATGTCAGGCAGTCAATTGCATTGGGCATTTCGCCAATTGAGCATTTAAAAAATGTTGTAAAATCTTCGTTCCTATATTCCAAAATCTCCTCTTCAACATATCCAACATCTAACAAAACGTTATAGAAAAGGTCACGGTTTTCGTTGGTCGGCGCCAACCATATATCTATTTCCTGTGTATTGCGGATATATCCATGGAAATTCACAGCCATATCTCCTATTAACATATACCGTACATCATGTTTTTGCATGCTGCCGATAAATGCCAAAAAAAAATCGTCGCCAATGTCAATCTGCATCGTGTGAATGAGTGATCTTAAATATCTTACCCTTTGGATACGACTCCTTATGGAAATTGGTCGCATTTCTGAGTTTGAAGAAATACCTCAGGCGCTCTCCATAAGAAAGACTGGCAAAAAAACGCAACTGTTCATCCTCGTCTTCTTCCCAGGTGGTATTTACTTTAAGCCGTTTCATACTCAATCCAATATATAGATACAATATCGTTAATGGGTTGTAGAGACGCAATATTTTGCGTCTCGCTGACAGATTATTTTCCCGTTGAAGCAACACTTTGCCTCTTTCAACCTCCGGGCTTCCCTTCATCGGCACACCCGCACATCCGCACATCCCGCATTAAACAAATCCGAATCCGATAGCTATCGGATCGAACATCCGAGACGGCGAAGCCCTCACCCATCCGAAATAATATTCGCACATTTACTGTAAGGACATGTCTTCAACATAGGCCTCCCCTATCTTCCCATTTTTAAACGCTTTCCTGGGCTTCAGACCTAATAATTCAAACATCGCCATATCGGTATCAAACGACGGGTTTGGCGTCGTCAATAATTTATCGCCAGCAAAAATGGAATTTGCCCCGGCCATAAAGCAAAAGGCCTGCTCCACTGTGCTCATTTCAGTGCGGCCGGCTGAAAGGCGTACCACCGTTTTTGGCATAATGATCCGCGTTGTGGCGATCATCCGCACCATGTCCCATACCGATACCCGGGGCTGATCAGCTAAAGGTGTTCCCTGTATGGGTACTAAAGCATTGATCGGCACCGACTCGGGGTGCTTTGGCAGGTTTGATAAAGTTTTAAGCATCGAGATGCGGTCCTCCACGGTTTCGCCCAAACCAATAATGCCACCGCTGCAAACGGTGATCTTCGCTTTGCGCACGTGCTCCAGGGTTTTCAGGCGGTCGTCATAGGTGCGCGTAGTTATGATCCGTTTATAGTCTTCTTCAGACGTGTCGAGGTTGTGGTTATATGCGTAAAGCCCGGCGTCGGCAAGGCGCTGTGCCTGGCTCTCGGTAAGCATCCCAAGTGTGCAGCATACTTCCATATCGAGCTCATTTACAGCCTTAACCATCTCGATAACTTTATCGAAATCGCGGTTGTCCCTCACCTCGCGCCAGGCAGCTCCCATGCATAACCTGGAGGCACCGCCTTGTTTGGCTTTTTCAGCTGCACTGATTACTTCTTCAACCGGCATTATTGCATGGACGTTTACTCCTGTATTGTACCGGGCCGCCTGCGGACAGTAGGCGCAATCCTCGGGGCATCCGCCGGTTTTTATCGATATCAGCGAGCTGATCTGCACTTCGGCATAGTCCTTATTTTCGCGGTGAACTGTGGCGGCCTTGTAAACAAGGTCTAATAAAGGCATGTGATATATTGCAGCAATTTCCTCTCTCGTCCAGTCATATCTTACTTTAGTCATTTTGTAGTATTCAGATTGTATAGAACTAATTTATTTAATGCAGATGTAAAACATGGTGATGCGCATCCAGCAATAGCTTGCTGCCAAACCATAAAGGCAATAAAAAGCCCGCGCAATCGGTAAATGTGGTTATGATAATAGACGAGGCAACAGCAGGGTCAATTCCCACCCTTTTCAATACCAACGGAATCGAGGCGCCCGTCAGTCCTGCAACGATCAGGTTGCCCGTCATGGCCAAAAACAAAACCAGGCCCAGCATTGGGTCGGTATCATAAAATAAAGCAATAAAAAAAACAATTATGCCGTTCGCAGCGCCGTTGATCAATCCTACCAAAAATTCTTTTATAACAGTATTATAGGCCTGCTTGTCGGTAAGATCATTTAATGAGATGCGACGAACCGTTACCGCCAGCGCCTGCGTAGCCGCGTTGCCGCCCATCCCGGCAATAATGGTCATATAAGCCGCTAATATCGGCAGCTCCTGTACGGTGCTATCGAAATGCCTGATAACGGAAGCTGCAAGATAAGCCGTGCCTAAATTGATCACCAACCAGGGCAGCCTGCTTTTTACAGCGTCTTTCCAGTTACCGCTCAGCTCTTCATCTTCAGAAACACCCGATATCTTAAGGATATCCTCGGTGCTTTCTTCTTCCATTACATCGATGATATCGTCGACGGTAATTCTGCCGAGTAATTTCATCTGGCCGTCAACTACCGGTATAGCGGTGAGGTTGTATTGCGAAATCAGGTCTGCCACGTCCTCCTGGTCAAGGTCGGCCTTTACAAAAACAAAATCAGTATTGACTAAATCGCTGACATGTGCTTCGGCTTTTGCTTTGAGGAGCGCCTTGATGGACAACACCCCCTGCAAAGTATTGTCGTCGTCCACCACGTAAATGGCATTAAACTCCTCCATTTCTTCGGATTGGCGGATGATCTCATCAAGCGCGTCCTTTTTGTCGAGCCTGATGTTGACCTTCACCAAATCCGAATTCATCAACCCGCCCGCTGTATCCTCGGGATATAGCATCAGCGCGCGGATGGAAGCCGCATCTTCCTGGTCAAGGTCTTCTAAAACTTCCTTCTGATCTTCTTCATCCAGCTGGGAAATTATATCGGTCGCATCGTCATAGTCGAGTTCCTCGATAATTTCCGATCTTTTCTCCGGGTCGAGGCCGATAAGCAGCTCTCCGGGGTCTTGCTCTTCGTGCATTTCGGAAATTACTTCCGAAGCTATGTCCGTAGGAAGAATGTTGATGATCCGTTCCCTGGCCTCCTGGGGTAGCCGTTCGAAAAGCAAGGCAATCTCCGAAGCATGGTACTCCTGCAGAACGCTCTCTAAGTCAGCGTCATTCCCCTGGAGTGCCGTTTCAACACGCAGCAGGTCGGTCTTATCTATTTCGAAGGATTGCATGCCCGACTAAATTACATATTTATTTGCTGTTTAGTTTGAAAAATTGGGCCGGGAAGTGTAAAACCCAAAAAACGCTGTTCAACAATATCAATTTTAAATTATCTCACTTTCGAATTCTGAAATATGAAAATCTTTCAAATAAAAACTTATTTTTGCGCGAAATAAAAACGCCGGTATTCGCCCGGCGCGATCAATAAAATTAATATGGACGCAGGCCCGAGTTATAGTTACCAGCATGAACTGCCATCTGCCAACCTCTCAGTTAAAGAAGGTAAGCAGGGCGGTATGTTTCAAACATGCCGGCTTCTGTTTTTCCGCTCTTTCGAATAAGCTCCAAAGAGCTTACCTGGCCGGCTTTTTTTCCAGTCTTTTCAAATCGTTATTCTTTTCTCAGGACTTTCATGTTTTTGCTTATCACCTCCACGGCCCCCTAAGCGGGCCCGGCTGACTGGTTATTTAATTTCAATTTTTGCCATGGGCAGGAAGCCTGGTGAGGCTTAATTTTAAATTAACAAATTCGTAACATAAGGTTTGCATCTTAGGCACGCCTTTCTAAAACAGGGAAAGTAGTTATGACAACAGCCGTCGAAGAAAAAAAGAAAAAATTCCGTTTCATAAAACGCAGCAACGGCCACGACATCCAGGAATTCGACAACGCATCCATTGCCAGGTTGAAAAATATAGCGGTATGCTCAAGCGGTAAGTCCCTGGGCCTATTGGAAACCAACATGGGCGGCCTGAACGAGGAACAGGTGGAAGACCGTTTGCGTGAATTCGGGCTGAACGAAGTGGTGCATGATAAAGCGCCGGTATGGTACCTTCAGTTTTTGCAGGCCTTTGTAAACCCCTTTATTGCCGTGCTGTTTATCCTGGCCTGTATTTCACTGATCACCGACGTAATCATACAGAAACCAGAAGACCAGGATTATACCACCGTTGCTGTAATAGGCACGATGGTATTTCTCAGCGTGATGCTCCGCTTTATACAGGAATTCAGGAGTAACCAGGCAGCAGAAAAGCTAAAATCGATGGTAAAAACCACCGCCACCGTTACCCGGGCCGAAAGTAAAGAAGAACTTGAGATTAAATTCCTGGTTCCGGGCGACATTATACAGCTGTCAGCCGGGGATATGATCCCGGCTGACATAAGGGTACTACAGTCGAAGGACTTGTTCGTCAGCCAGTCCATGCTTACCGGGGAGGCGCTTCCTGTTGAAAAAAGCCAGAATGCCGTACAGGATGCGGCAAAGCTTTCGCCCCTGGAACTGGGTAACGTTTGCTTTATGGGCACCAACGTAGTAAGCGGGACAGCTATGGCCGCCGTGGTAAATACCGGCGAAAAAACCTATTTCGGCTCATTGTCGAAATCGCTGACCGGTAAACGGGCCGAAACCAGTTTTGACAAAGGCGTTAACAGCGTGAGCTGGCTGCTGATCCGTTTTATGCTGGTGATGGTTCCGCTGGTATTTATCATCAATGGCGTAACCAAACACAATTGGATGGATGCTTTTTTGTTTGGCATATCCATAGCCGTTGGGCTCACGCCTGAGATGCTGCCGATGATCGTTACCGCCAACCTTGCCAAAGGGGCGGTAAATATGTCAAAGCGGAAAGTTGTAGTTAAACGATTGAACGCCATCCAGAACATAGGCGCGATGGATATACTTTGTACCGACAAAACAGGCACGCTTACGATGGATAAGATTGTGTTGGAGCGCCACTTGAATGTTTACGGGCACGAGGATAACGAGGTAATGAAATGGGCTTACCTGAATAGCTTTCATCAAACCGGGTTAAAAAACCTGCTCGACGTAGCCGTGCTGGAGCATGTGGAGATACACGCCTGCTTAAAGGAAGGTGAGTCGTACAAAAAAGTGGATGAAATACCTTTTGATTTTCAGCGGCGGCGCATGTCGGTTATCCTTGAAAATAAAAATAAAAAGCATCTCTTGATATGCAAAGGCGCCGTTGAGGAGGTTTTAGACTTATGCACCTATGCTTTCGACCCCGGTGAAGACGATAGCCTCCAGATTGAAAAGGATGATGTTATTCCGATGGATGACAAGATGCGTGAGATTGTGCTGCGGAAATCGCGCGAGCTGAATGCCGAGGGACTGCGTGTTTTGCTGGTTGCCGTGAAGGAATACGACGAGCGCCCGTTAAATTACAGCGTTGCCGACGAGCAGGGTATGATATTGACCGGGTTTGTTGGTTTCCTGGATCCTGCAAAACCTTCGGCCATAACAGCGATTAAGGCTTTACACAAATTAGGCATCAGCATTAAAGTGCTAACCGGCGACAACGAGATCGTAGCCAAAAAGATATGCAAGGATGTGGGTATCCCGTGTAAAGAGGTTTTGCTGGGACGCGACCTGGAGACGATGAGCGACGAGGAACTGGCCGGCAGGATTGACGGCATCAGTATTTTGGCAAAACTGAGCCCGGTGCAAAAATCGAGGGTAGTCAAAGTGTTGCAGTCCAAAGGGCATACCGTCGGTTTTATGGGCGACGGCATTAACGACGCCGCTGCGCTGCGGGATGCCGATGTGGGTATCTCGGTGGACACAGCGGTGGATATAGCAAAAGAGAGCGCCGATATTATTTTGCTTGAAAAGGACCTGATGGTGTTGCGCAAGGGTGTAATTTATGGCCGGCGTACTTTTGGTAATATCATCAAATACATCAAAATGACTGCAAGCAGTAATTTTGGCAACATGTTCAGTATGCTGGGCGCCAGCGCATTACTCCCCTTCCTGCCCATGCTGCCGATACAAATTTTGATCAACAACTTGTTGTATGATATGTCGCAGATCTCGATCCCATGGGATACGATGGACGCGGATTATATTGTTGCGCCGCGTAAATGGGACGCCGGTGGTATCGGCAAATTCATGCTATATGTAGGGCCGATCAGCTCAATTTTCGACTATGCCACTTTCGCAGTGTTATGGTTCTTTTTTAAGGCGAATTCGCCGCAGCACCAGGCATTTTTTCAGACCGGCTGGTTTATCGAAAGCCTGCTTTCACAAACGCTGATCATCCACATGATACGAACCCGCAAAATACCGTTTATACAAAGCTGGGCAACAGCGCCGGTTATTGCATTAACGACGTTTATCATGGCGATTGGGATTTACCTGCCTTTTTCGCCCCTGGCGCATGCTTTTAAACTGGAACCCATGCCGTTTACATTTTTCCTTTGGTTAATTGCCATACTAACGGCTTACTGTATTCTCACCCAGTACATTAAAAATTGGTTTATCGGGAAGTTTCACGAGTGGTTGTAATGTGGGGGACTCATGGTTCGTGGATCATAGCCGAAGATTGACGAGTTAGGTGGTATAATCGTACTTAGCTATCGCACCGGTCAGGTTGCTGAATTTTGACAGGAAGCTGTTTACCAGTGTTTTCCTGACAGCTACCTGTATGCTGCATTCCGTATCAAAGTTTTGTGTAAGAATTAGCAGGTTATCATCCTTAATAATCTTCATCACATCATTCATTTGCAGGTAATCAAATTGAATGGTGTAAACATCATTCAACGTTTTTTGGATAATAACTGCTTTGTTCAATGCATCTTCGGCCGCTGTTTTATAGGCGTTTATTAAACCCGGTACACCCAGCAAAGTGCCGCCAAAATACCTGACTACCACTATCGCCAGGTTGGTGAGGTCTTTGCTCAGCAAAGTATTCAAAATCGGCCGGCCGGCAGTTCCCGAAGGTTCGCCATCGTCGTTCAGGCGGAAAACGGAGCGGTCGATACCCAAACGCAAGGCCCAACAATGATGGTTCGCTTTTGGATGTTCTGCTTTTAATAAGGCGAGCGCAGTCTTTAACTCAGTTTCTGTATTCACCGGGTAAGCAAAAGCAAGGAATTTACTGCCGCGATCGCGAAACAGGCCTTCTATAGGTTTTTCAATAGTACGGTAGGTGTCGTCAAAAAGCATTTATAGTATCAGGATTTCGCCATGATGATAACGGCAATAACCGCAATAACAATACCGGCTTTATTCACCAGGCTTAGTTTTTCTTTAAAAATGATCAACCCGGTTAAAGTACCCAATACAATAACACCGATGTTCATGGCGGAAAATACCATTGAAGGCCGGTTGGCCAATTCTTTATGCGCCTTTAAGTAAAATAATATGTTGCCAAAATTGGCTATCCCCAAAACCCAGCCTATCGGGATGTGCAGCCATGAGAATCGCATTTTTTTTGTAAGAACCTGGTAAACAAGGCCGATCAAAGAAAAAATAAACGAAAGAATAAATACAAAAAACAAGGAGCTGTTGTAGTTAACTACAGTTGAGGCAGCAATTTGCTTAAACAACACATCAATAACGCCAAAGCCTGCAAAAACCACCAGCAAGTAGACCCATGCATTTGCATTTATTGGGTTCCGTGGACCACTTTTTTGCCAGGGGATAGTACAAACAATGGCTACAAACCCTAAAAATATGCCGATGAACTTTAAAAAAGTTTCTTTTTCGCCAAAGATCAAAAAAGCCGCAACTACCGGGATCAGCAGCGACATACGCTGGGCAACATCCGTGCGCACAATGCCCGAAAACTTTATTGAAACACCGAGGATGATAAAAATAGCCGGAAGCAGGAGGCCCAGCAAGGCATAGCTGAATACAGGGCCATGCGCTATATTTCCGATATGGGGCCTTAAAATCAGCCAGCTCAATAAAATGGCTGTTGAATAATTCCAAACTATCGCCTGGTAGATGTCAATCTCATACCGCTTAGCCAGTTTCAGCATAACGGAAACAATAATGCTGCAGCAAATACTCAGGAATATGTAGAGCATGTTAATTTTTAAAGGGGATTAACAAGGTATTTCTAAACTTCAAGCCTATTCAAATTTTTCAATATCAATAATTTATCGTTGCCTATTTTAAATTCGCCGCCATTTACTCCGCGAATCCCCGGTGATTTTATACCATGTTCCAAATAGACCGACCCGGTAAACACCCGGGCTTCGTCCCATAAACCTGCTTCGATAAACGAGTTGAGGGTTTGTGCTCCTCCTTCTACAATGACGGACTGAATATCCTGCAGGTACAACTGGTACAATATGTATTGTGGCACATACCGGTCGAAGTCTTCCAAAGCAATATACTTAATATTACCTTCAATTGCTGTCTTTATTTCATTAAAAATCAGTGTTTCAACCGAATGATCGAATAAATTGAGATTTTCATTCAATTCAAGCCGGCGGTCGATCACCACTCTTTTTGGGCTTCTTCCCGGGGCAAGCCTTACATTCAATTGCGGGTCATCTATCATCGCCGTTCTTTTGCCAACCAGAACGGCGTCTTCCTCGCCCCTCCATTGGTGTACCAGCTTCCGGGATTCGGAACCGGTTATCCAGAATTGTGAATCATTATCAGGCGTGAAAAAGCCGTCAGCAGTTTGTGCCCATTTTAGGATGACGTAAGGCCGGTGCATTTGCACCCGGGTAAAAAAACGGCGGTTAAGCCATTTGCAGTCTTCTTCCAAAACCCCGGTGATCACCTCAACGCCGGCATCCCTCAACTTATCAATACCCTTGCCGTTTACCTCCTCAAACGGATCGCGGCAGCCAACCACCACCTTCGGTATTTTATGTTTAATGATCAGATCGGCGCAGGGCGGCGTTTTCCCATAATGTGCGCATGGCTCTAAGGAAACATATAAAGTTGATTGATCCAATAACTCAGCCCAATCGCTAAAGGCGCTGATCACCTGGTTGATGGCATTCACTTCGGCATGTGCCCCGCCATATTGATGATGGTAGCCTTCGCCTATGATCACGGTATCCATCACCACAACTGCTCCTACCATCGGGTTTGGGCTCACAGTTCCCATACCTAATCCTGCAAGGTCCAGGCAGCGCTGCATATATTTTTCGTGACCGGTCATGCTGCAAAAGTAGCTTTTATGTTACTTTGTTGCATGAAAACCGTAAAGGATGTTTTTGTTGCCTATCACCAAGGTCTTGACGAGCTATACAGTGCGCCGGAGGCGGAAGCAATTACATTAGTTGTATTAACCGATCTATCCGGTCAGTCATCAGCAAAAATCAAAGCCTTTCCCGAACAGGAAATCCCGGCGGAAATTGGAGAGCAAGCCATCGTTATCCTCGACCGCCTCAAAACCGGTGAGCCGGTACAATATATAATTGGCCATACGGAGTTCTGCGGCCTGCCATTTAAAGTTAACCCTACAGTGCTGATCCCCCGTCCGGAGACCGAAGAACTGGTAGCCTGGACGATTGAATCAGCAGGCAGTTGGCAGTGGGCAGTTAGCAGCGGACAGTTGGCAGTGGGCAGTGATGAGTTGGCAGTGGGCAGTGAGCAGTGGGCAGTGGGCAGTGGGCAGTGGGCAGTTGATGGTCGGCAGTTTGCAGGTAAAATATTAGATATTGGTACAGGCAGCGGGTGTATAGCCATCAGCTTAAAAAAGAATTTACCCAATTTTCAAGTATCAGCTATCGACATATCGGTAGATGCAATGCAAACCGCAAAGGAAAATGCTCAACTAAATAATGTTGATGTGGATTTTATCAACGGAGACATATTAAATCCTGAACAACCTTTCACCTCTGACCTCCCGATAGCTATCGGGACACCCCTCACTACTCGCTACTCACTGATCATCAGCAACCCTCCCTACGTTACCCTACATGATAAAACGCTGATGCATAAAAATGTAACGGAATTTGAACCGCATACCGCTTTATTTGTGCCGGAGGCAGACCCGTTGGTGTTCTATAAAGCGATTGCAGTGTTTGCAACGAACCATCTTACGCCGGGCGGATTATTGTTTTTTGAGATCAATGAAAGTTACGGCAAAGAACTCGTCAGTTTATTAATGGATAAGGGCTTTAAAAATATTGAGTTAAAAAAAGACATGAGTGGAAGAGACAGGATGATAAAGGCCACGCTAAACTGATCGTTCTATTATGTTTTAAATTCAATACATTTATTCATAATAATTCAATATGAATTACCTGGTCTCTATCTTTTTATTTTTAATATCAATCCAATATCCATCGGCGCAAAACATTGCTGAAAAAGCCTATGCGTCAGTAATTAACGACGGACCATCGACTGCGCCAGAATTCGTGGTTGTTACAATAATCAATTCCAACACCGGTGAATCTAAAGAAATTATGTTTTCAGTAAACCAGTTATTTGAGTGTTTAGAACTTGAATTAAATGAGCATGACCAAAAAAAAATAAAAAAGTATCTACTTTCTAAATCTTCAGACAGAACGTTTGCTGTGAAAAGGTCAGAAACTCTCAATACAATAAATTTCGAAAAATATCAAGTAAAGAAAGGGTTACTACTTGAAAAGAAAATCGATCAGGTCATTATTAAAAATCATTTAATTGATAGTCTTTCTAAAATTGATACAATCAGAAAAAATGTGGAAAAATTATTCGATGTGTACTATATGCTGCGTAGGGAAATTCTAAAAACGATATCGGATAGTATAGCTAAGGTAAGGCCGATTAATAAAAAGGAAAAAACAATGTTACTTATCTTAAAAGATCCTTACTATGATGGCCATGAAGAACAATGTGAAAAATTACCGGGCGATAGTAAGGAAGATAGCGCCAGCAGAAAAAAGATACTCCAAATATGGGATAATAAGATAAATTTATATAAAAGCGACAGAGACAGATACATCTACATGGACAATGAATCGACCAGGTGTGAAAAGAAATTTTTCAGGGCATATTATAAAAAATATAGGTTAACGTTTTGTAAAGTACTTTTCAAATATGGAGCGGTTTGTTATTTTGGAGATGAGAATCCCATCGTTGGATTTGCAGGAGTTTTAAAATAACAATCAGCTCCTCGGATGATATTGAATAATAGTCCCCTTTAGATATTCCCGGTCCAAATGCGTATAAATCTCCGTTGTAGTAATACTTTCATGTCCCAGCATTTCCTGCACCGCCCGCAGATCGGCACCGCCCTCCACCAAATGTGTGGCAAAGGAATGCCTGAACGTATGCGGACTAATGGTTTTTTTTATACCCGTTCGCACGGCCAGCTCCTTTATCATTAAAAAAATGTAAACCCTTGTCAGTCGTGAACCCCGGCGGTTCAAAAACACCAAATCCTCCTCCCCCTTTTTTACCGGGATGTGAACCCTTATATTTTCGATCCAGATTTGCAGCGCTTTAATAGCGGATGTTCCTATGGGCACCAAGCGTTCTTTGCTACCCTTGCCGGTCACTTTTACGAATTCAATATCGAGGTATAAGTTTGATAGTTTAAGCTCAGTAAGTTCCGATACGCGCAGCCCGCATCCATACAGCACCTCCAGGATAGCTTTGTTCCGGCCGCCTTCGGGTTTGGAAACATCGATGGCTTCGATCATAGCATTGATATCATTGTAACTAAGGGTATCCGGCAGCTTGCGTTGAATCTTCGGGGATTCCAACAGTTCGGAGGGATCGCTTTTGATGATGTCCTCCATCAGCAGGTACTTGTAGAATGACTTGATGCCTGAAAGTATGCGCGCCTGCGACGATGGTATCATGCCAAGCTCATTTACCCAGCCGATAAAATCTCTCAAATTATTTAACGTAACGGTTTCCGGATATAATTTTATAACCTGGCTGTCAGCAAACTGGTAAAGCTTGTCGATATCGCGGGTATAAGCTTCGATGGAATTTTCGGAAAGCGACTTCTCGAGCTTCAAATATGACCTGAACCCTTTTATCGCCGACCGCCAATCCATATCGATTTTATTTAATGTTTTTCTTTAAGTTTGAGCGGATGAAGATACAGATTATAAACGGCCCCAATTTAAACCTGTTAGGCGTGAGGGAGAAATCCATCTACGGCGATAGCGATTTTGAGACTTATCTGGGAAAACTACGCCAACAATATCCGGCCATCGAAATCAGCTATTACCAGAGTAACGTGGAGGGCGAGATCATCAACAAGCTGCATGAAATCGGGTTTAGCGCCGATGGCATCGTGTTAAACGCCGGGGCATATACCCATACTTCCATCGCCATTGCCGATGCTATCGCCGCCATCAAAACACTTGTTATAGAAGTGCATATATCCAACGTTTATAAAAGGGAAGACTTCAGGCACCATTCCATGCTCGCAGCCAATTGCAAGGGTGTTATAGCCGGGTTTGGGATGAATTCCTACCGTTTGGCCATTGACAGCCTGCTCATAGAAGAGGAAAATAAGTAAATAAACAAAAAATTGATCTGAAACCCATGCGCAGTACCAAACTCCTTGCGTTTATTACACTGTCGATAACAGTCTTTTATTCGTTTAATGCATTTTCCCAGTCAAAAGCTCAAAAAGACATCGTAAAAAAGAGGAATGAGATCAGGCACGCAATCCATTCCCGCGATTCATTGATGCGATCCCTTAATAAATCGGACACCTCCATCAATAGCCTGCTCCAGCGTGTTGAGCAATATACCACTTCATTTAACCAGATCGACAATACCCTGGATGATGGCCTCGACACCCTCGACGTTGGTCAGCAGCTCCCGGACGTGATTAAAAGGATTGACAAGATCAATACAGCTGCTAAAACTCACAAAGCCAGTACCCTGCGCTTTTTATTCGTACTTAGGGATAACTTAGATCATGTACAGGAAAAGCTGGACAAATGGCAGGCGGACGCGGATAATGTGGGTACCAAACTCGTGCAAAATGAGAATGATCTGCTCAAATTCTCAAAAGACACGGTGCTAAAAACTGTGCCATCGGATAGTGTTGTACGCAAAACCTTTTTTACCCAACTAAAGCAGGTAAGGGTGTTATGGAGGCACGTAGATTCGGCAAATCGCAGTGATTTGCTCAAAGTAAACCTGTTGCAGGATAAATTGGCCATATCGTATACTACAACACTTGATGAAGCCGACCAGATTGACAGTAAGATCAAAGGGTTTGCATTGAAAGCGTTCGCCGGCGAATCAGATTATATATGGCAGGCTAAACCACAATCGGATGATTTCAAATCGGCCTTAAACAGCACGCTCAGGCTTAATCAATTCCTATTAAATTACTTTTTCAAAAGCGATACAACGATTCATTTAATTGCAATTATATTCCTGGTAATTTTCAGCAGTTGGATTTTTTATAATCGGAACAAAGCGCTGAAAAAGAAAGAAAGCGCTGAAATTATTCCTACCGAGGCCCCATATATATTTAATAAGCCCGGCGTTTCGGTATTTCTGGTTGTTACCTCTATCGTCCCCTTTTTTTATGATCATCCGCCGACCGCCTCGATGGAGATATTATTTTTAATATCAGTTGCCTTATCGCTCGTCCTGGTTAAAAACGATATCCAAAAAGCGGCTTATAAATTTTTTGTTTGGTCAGCAGCACTGGCGTTTGTTTACGCCATCAGTAATTTATTTATCGAAATTTCTATTATTGACCGGTATCTGATATTGATCATGAGCCTTATTTCGATCGTTGCCGGTGTCTCCTTCTACCGGCAAATTAAAAAATCGCCGGAAGAGCATTTCCCTTTCGCGGAGATTGCCCTGAAGATATTTATCTCGTTACAGGCATTATCCTTTGTGCTCAATGTTACCGGTCGGTTTAGCCTCGCCAAAATATTCGGTGTCACAGCGGTATTCAATCTATGGTTTTTACTGGTCCTGTATGTGGTTGTGCAGGTGTTAACCCAGGCTTTGTTTCTGCAGTTCGAAGCGCAAAAAGGCGGCAAGAGCATCATCAACTGGCTGGATTATGACCTGGTAAAGAAAAAGACACGAGCCACGCTGATCTTCGCCGCAGCACTGCTTTGGGTTTTCAGTTTGTTGCAAAATTTAAATATCGAAGATTGGACCGAAGGTTATTTAAGTGATTTTTTAGATCAGTCCCATTCCGTCGGCGGCGCATCATTCACGCTGGGCGGGTTTGTAATTTTTATAATTGTAATATGGCTGTCTTCCGTAGCCTCAAGGATCATAAGCTATTTTTATGACGTTTCGGCGCAACGAGTGACCGATCTATCGGTAGCTAAAAAAAAGAACCGGACTTCAACCATTATCATCAGGATAGCTGTTTTTTCAATCGGATTTTTGCTCGCGGTAGCCGCGTCAAATTTTCCATTGGATAAGCTGACGATTATCATCAGCGCCTTCGGCGTCGGCATCGGCTTCGGATTACAAAACATTGTAAACAACCTTGTTTCGGGATTGATATTAGCATTTGAAAAGCCTATTAACATCGGCGACGTGATCGAAGTTGACGGCCATATGGGCACCATGAAGGAAATCGGCATACGATCCAGTAAAGTAGTTACCGGCGATGGATCGGAAGTAATCATACCCAATGGCGATTTTATCTCGCACCAGGTGGTGAACTGGACATTGAGCAACAGCAACCGCCAAATTGATGTGAGAGTGATCACAGCCTTTGGCGTTGATGTGAATCATGTCAGGGAGCTGTTAAAAAACCTGTTGGCTAAAAGAACCGACATCATGACCGACCCTGGCCCCGCTGTTTTTATCAACAATGTAAGCGAAAGTGCGGTTGAGTTCAGGCTTTTGTTCTGGGAGGCTGACATCAGTACTACGGGAGAACTGAAAAGCCAGGTATTAACCCAGGTTTATCAGATGCTTGGCCAGGAGGGCGTTCAGCTGCCTTCAACGCAAAAGGACATTTACGTGCATTTTCCTGAAGGCGTTCCCATGACGAACACGGAACCTGTTACAGAAGGGAAAAACAAAATGACCAACACTAAAGAAAAGCCGAAGGATCGAGGTCAGTAAAGTGTTTTTTCTTTTTAATAAAGAAATCCCAAACGATACTTCTTTTGTACATGCCGGTTAAGGCAGAACGCCTTGCGTTCCTGATCTTTCGGGCATTTGGGATTTCCGATCTTTGGGTGCGGAACACAAAATTCTGATGTGCCCGGCTTACTGCCCAGGCGTCCTTGCGTTTTCCTTCGCCCAGAAACCTGAACACCGCGATCAGGTCCATCCATATCCGGATAAAAATAGCCGCCAATCCTTTCCAAAACGGAAGATTATTTTTGAGCAGTAACAGGTTGTTCCGAAAGTTGAGGAATGTTTTAAAAGGATCTTCCATATTCAGCGTACCCCCGCCTACGTGGAACACTTCCGATTCGGCGCAGTACATTATTTTGTATCCCATATTTTTCAACCGCCAGCAGAGATCAATTTCTTCCATATGAGCGAAGAACCGGTCATCAAATCCTCCGGCCTCAACCCAGCACCGCTTTTTTACAAACAACGCTGCACCCGTGGCCCAAAACACTTCCTTCGATTGCCCGTATTGGCCTTTGTCAGCCTCTATTTCATAAAATATCCTTCCCTGGCAAAACGGGTAGCCAAAACGGTCGATAAACCCTCCGGCGGCGCCTGCATGTTCAAAGTGATCCTGTTGTGCAAAGGCTTTTATTTTGGGCGCAGCAGCGGCGATCAAGGGGTCGCTTTCCATTAAATCGATCACAGGGGCTATCCAACCGGGCGATACTTCGACATCAGAGTTCAACAGGATAAAGTAATCGGCTTCCACCTGTTCCAACACTTTATTGTAGCCGCCGGTAAACCCATAATTTTTGTCGTTTTGAATTATTTTGACAGAAGGGCATTCTTGCCTTAAAAACTCAACGGAACCGTCCGCTGAGCCGTTGTCGCCTACAACAATCTCAAGATCGGGCCAGTTCGATGTCATCACCGAGGGAAGAAATTGTTTAAGGTATTTTATACCGTTCCAGTTTAATATAACTACGCTGACTTTTGGCGTTTGGCTCATTTGTTCATTGGTTCACTGGTTCATTAGTTAGGTATGTAATTGCATTCCCATATATGGTACATAGACTTCCTGCTACTGCTACTTCCTTTCTGGTTCTTGGCTCTTGATTCTCGATTCTTCCTCCTGCTACTGCTACTTGTTTCCTCGTTCTCTATTCTTCCTCCTGCCACTGCTTCTTCCTTTCTGGCTCTTGGTTCTTAACTCTTGCCAACTGCCCGCTGCTTTCACTCCCAATTTAACCACTACCCCCACGGACTAATGAACATCCCCGGGCTTAATTTTCCACCTCCTGTGCGACCATAACCAAAACTCCGGTTTTTCCCTGATTAATTGTTCAAGGTATCGGACGTGTATCTCCGTAATTTCGTGAGGTTGGGTGTTTTTAGGGTCTTCTACAAGCGGCACGATGGTATAGGTGTAGTAACCGCGTTTTATCAATTCAATTTTATAGAACACAACTACGCAATCAATCATCTTGCTTATTTTTTCCACGCCCAAAAAGACCGCCGTAGGCTGATTTAAAAAATTGACGAAATATTTAGCGTCCTCACGGGTTGGTGTTTGGTCAGAAGCCAGCACCGTAAAGGTAAGCTCATTTTTATACTCCACCATCTTGCGCAGCGTTTGCCGCATCGCCACCAGTGTTACGCCGAATCGTGACCGGGTACGGTTAAAAAAATCAGTGAATACCTGGTTGGACTGCGGCTTGTAGATAACGATCCTTCTTTTTTCCGTAAGAAAGCCGAATTCAATGCAGGCCAACTCCCAGTTACCGTAGTGCCCGGCAGCAGCCAAAATGCTTTTTCCCCGGCTAAAATATTCTTCCGCCAGTTCGGGGTTGGTGGGTTTCATTCTCCGCTGTAGTTCTTTACCGGAAATACTCACCGATTTGAGCGTCTCCATCATCAGGTCGGCCATGTATTTGAAGTATTTTTTCTCAATTAACCTGCGCTCTTTTTCCGGTTTTTCGGGGAAAGAATTCCGGAGGTTTTCTTTAACTACTTCTTTGCGATAGCCGATGACGTAATAAAGAATGAAAAAAATAACATCGGCGATAAGGTATAAAAACCAAAGGGGCAAGAGCGATACAAGGTACAAAAAGAGAGTACCCAACCTTGAAAGCCCTTTTTTTATCATTATTTTCGCCGGATTTTTGCTGCAAACATAAAAGATATGATTGAAAAAGGCGCTGTGTTCCCTATGTTTTATCTGCCGCCCGTGGAATATTTTGCGAAACTAAAATTGTATCAAGCGGGCATATTGATTGAAAAAGAAGAACATTTTCCGAAGCAGACGTATCGCAACCGGGCCAATATCTATTCACCCGACGGCGTGCTTACGCTCACAGTCCCCGTTATAAAGGGTTCCAAACAGCACACCAAGGTAAGGGACGTAAAAATAAGCTATGATTTTAACTGGCAGCGGCTGCATTGGCAAAACTTGCAGGCCTGCTACCGTCGCTCAGCTTATTTCGAATATTATGAAGACGACCTTGTGCCGTTTTACGAGAAAAACTTTTCTTTTCTTTTTGATTACAACGAACAATTGCTCCAATTTATACTTCGGTCAGTCAAACTCAACGCAGCATTCACTTATACGGAAACATTTGAACCTGCATATCCTTTAATGACTGATCTGAGGCATGCGATCAACCCAAAAAAAGAATCACATTTCGATCAAAAACCCTATCTGCAGGTTTTTGAGGAGCGAAAAGGCTTTCAGAAAAATCTAAGCATCGCTGATCTTCTCTTTAACCAGGGACCGCATTCGGCCAGCTATTTTTGATAATTTTTTTCTTCCCGGTCTTATTCCCGATCGAAATCGGAACAACGAACAAGCCTGAATTTTGTGGTAAAGTAGCGTAAGCTTCTTGGGTTGAAGGGCGGTTAAGCCTGCCCGGAGGCGCTTTTCTCTGGTCACATTTCCAACCATTTAAACCCATAATTAAAAATCAATCGCTAATATTTCGCCGGGGCGATAATACGTGAATATATGAGTGTTTATTTTGGAATCTCATAAAAATTAGAATAGATTTAGAGAACCGTTTTTGCCAATGCGACATAGGCAGGCGGCTTAGACTCTCAACTAATTTAACTCATTTACAAGCATTTCACTAAACAAAAAAAGCAAACTATGCAAGTTTTTAAACACATTCACTCTTATGCCGCAATCTTGCTGGCAGGAACTATTTTGGCGGGCTGTACAAAGGATACGCACGCCCCAAAACCCACTACCCCCGTTACTACCACTGCACCATCAGGCACAGGCGACATGGTATTAACCCCGGCCGGTTTAATGCCAAAAGCCAATTTACATTTTATTGAACCCGGTACCGAACTTCGTGTATCCGACGATGGACGACTGCAAAAGATAGAATCGGCTACCGGCAACATGCTCCAGGACTTTGGACCTGTTACCATTACTACGGATCCGATCCACAACAATGGTTTTTCACGCGCTTTTGATAACGTGGTTCCGAAAGCGGTAAACGGATGGGCAGCTTATACCTACTGGTCCAATCCAACCACCACCAAACCGGTAACTTCGTTTACAACAAAATGGACCGTGCCTGCAGCACCAAAAACTGAAGGCGCTCAGACCATCTTTTTGTTTAACGGCATGCAGGACGGAACTTCCGCAAGTTCGTATATCATCCAACCTGTTTTGCAATGGGGCGAGTCTGCAGCAGGCGGCGGCAAATACTGGGCTATTACCAACTGGTATGTTTCAAGCGCCAACGCATTTTACGGCACCCTTGAAACAGTTACCGCCGGAACAAGCATAACAGGCGTTATGACCGAAACAGGTGCCACCGGCAGTAATTACAATTATAAATCTGTTTTCACCGGCTATCCTACCGCTTCGAGCATTACAGCCAGTAACGTACCCGAGGCTTACTGGCTGGCCGAAACACTGGAAGTTTACAGTGTAAGCAAAGCGGCGCAATACCCGGATGCCACCAGCATGGCATTCTCTGGAATAGACATCCTTGAGGGAACAACAAATCCATCAATTACCTGGACACCAGTGGCGGCTACAGGCGGCGCCCTTCCGAAAGCGGTTGTTACCAGCGGCAGTTCGTCGAATGGCACGGTAACCATTGATTTCTAGCATAACCTTGCCCCGTTTGGTTTTAGAAACGGGAATCTATAATCACAACCTTGAAAAGGGAGAAAATGCGATCATTTTCCCCCTTTTTTTATGCGCCCTTGCGGGGTTCACAAGATAAAACATCCCCATTAAAATTTTTGGCAGGGGGTGATCCTTTTAAACACAAACCTATTTCCTTAAACATGCTGTCTCGTTATAGCACCGGGCGGATATTAAATCATAAATTAAACTCATTTCCCCGTATATTTGACCATTTATAAAAGCTAAATGGCCTTCAACTACCAGCGCATAATTATCAAGATCGGGTCGAACGTACTTACGCAAAAGGATGGGCTGCCTGATCTGAAACGTATTGAACACTTGGTTGATCAGATTGCAAAGATAAAACGCGAAGGAAAAGAAGTCGTGCTCGTTTCTTCAGGCGCGGTGGCATCGGGCAGGAGCCTCATCTCTATTTCGGAAAAATTCGACTCGATTGCAACCCGCCAACTGTTTGCCTCCATCGGCCAGGTAAAGCTGATCAATACCTATGCAACGTTTTTTGAGCGATACAATATCCTGTGCTCCCAGGTGCTGGTAACCAAAGACGATTTCAGGGATCGGCAGCATTACCTCAACATGAAAAACTGCCTGAAAATATTACTGCAGCATCACGTGATCCCGGTGGTTAACGAAAACGACGTAGTGTCAGTTACCGAGCTGATGTTCACCGACAACGACGAACTGGCTGGCCTGATCGCATCCATGCTGAACGCCCAGGCTTTGATCGTACTGACGAACGTAGACGGTATATACGACGGTGATCCCGAAAAAGAACATACAAAAGTTATCGAACAAATAAACGGCAAAAGCGTCGACTTTTCTGCCTTTGTAACCTCCGGCCGTTCGCAATTCGGCCGGGGCGGCATGATCACCAAATCAACCATGGCGCAAAAGGTGGCGCAATTAGGAATTGCGGTGCATATAGCCAACGGTACCCGCGAAAATATTATCCCCGACGTGTTGGATGACAAAGTGCCGCACACCTATTTTACACCCCATAAAAAAGCCTCAGGTAAAAAGAAATGGATAGCCCATGCCGGTAATTACGCAAAAGGTATAGTGCAGGTAAACGACGGTGCAGTAGCTGCGCTTACGTCGGCTAAAGCATCGAGCCTGTTGCCGGTAGGCGTGATCAATATACTTTCGGAATTCAAAAAGGGCGAGATCATTAAATTGGTCGACGAGCATAACCGGAATATTGGGATAGGCATTGCACAGTATGGCTCAGACAAGGCGGCGGCAATGATGGGGCAAAAAAATCAAAAAGCCCTCATTCATTATGACTACCTTTATTTAGAAAATTGATTGCTTATAAGTCCGAAAGTCCGAAAGAAGCTGCGACGGACGCTTCGGCAAAAATAATTTAAGGCATACAAAGGAGGCAAGAATGGCAACGTTGGTCAGCGAACTGAGTTATCTGGATTATTTCGAAAACGCGAAGCTTGCGGCACGAAAGCGGATCGCGCCCGAGCGCATCAACGAGGTGTTGAAAGCTGTGGCCCAGGCTGCGATCACCAATACCGCCTTCCTGTTAAGCCAAAATCAAAAGGATCTCGACCGCATGAGTCCGGATGATCCCAAATTCGACCGTTTAAAACTTACTGCAGACAGGATAAAATCGATAGCCGCAGAAATTAATAATGTTGCCAAGCTCAAAAGCCCCTTAGGTCGGGTGCTTTCCCGCAAAACAATGCCCAACGGACTGCACATCTCCAAAATAAGCGTCCCTCTCGGCGTAGTCGGCGTAATTTATGAAGCCCGGCCCAACGTCACGTTTGATGTGTTTGCCCTTTGCTTCAAGACAGGGAACGTATGTATCCTGAAAGGGGGTAGCGACGCGGAGTATTCAAATAAAGCCATCCTGTCGATTATCAGGGAAGTACTGTCAGAATACCTGGTGGATACAAATGTTGTAAGCCTGTTACCCATTGAGCGGCAAGCTGCCGATGCCCTGCTCAATGCAATTGGTTATGTAGATGTGTTGATCCCCCGGGGCAGCCAGCAATTGATCGACCATGTACGCAGGAACAGCAAAGTACCGGTAATTGAAACCGGGGCCGGGATTGTGCACACCTATTTTGACGAGTACGGCGACCTTGCAAAGGGGCGTGAAATAATTCTAAATGCTAAAACACGGCGCGTTAGCGTATGTAATGCCCTGGATTGCCTTGTAGTTCATTGCTCCCGGTTGCGCGACTTACCCAAATTAGTAAAACCCCTGGGCGAGAGCGGGGTGGTTTTATATGCTGACGAGACCGCTTATACGATCCTTGAAGGCCACTACCCGGAAAATTTACTAAAACAGGCAGAATCAAAACATTTTGGCACGGAATTTTTATCGATGACCCTGGCCGTAAAAATTGCCGAAAGCTTTGAAGATGCACTGGACCATATTGCCACGTACGGTTCCAAACACAGCGAGGCAATTATTTCAGAGGATATACCAAGCATCGAAGCGTTTTTAAACGACGTTGATGCGGCTGCCGTTTATGTAAACGCATCTACGGCTTTTACGGATGGCGCCCAGTTTGGATTAGGCGCCGAGATCGGCATCAGCACTCAAAAGCTTCATGCACGCGGCCCGATGGGTTTGGAGGAACTGACCAGCTACAAATGGCTGATAAAAGGCAACGGGCAGGTAAGGCCTTAAGACACGATGTTTACGCGAACCAAGAGTCAGGAACAATACCGATGAGATGGACAAATTGTCGAAAAGAGAAAGAATTGGACAGTTTGTCCATCTTTCTTTGCTCTTGATTCTTGACTCTTGATTCTAAAACTAGGCTCTACCTTTCGCCACCTCTTCTTTCCTGCTCTTGGTTCTTACTCCTGCTACTGCCACTGCTACTTCCTTTCTTGCTCTTGGTTCTTGGTTCTTAACTCTTGATTCTAAAACTAGGCTCTACCTTTCGCCACCTCTTCTTTCCTGCTCTTGGTTCTTCCTCCTGCTACTGCTACTGCCACTGCTACTTCCTTTCTGGCTCTTGGTTCTTGACTCTTGATTCTAAAACTTTGCTAAAACAAAAAAGGTGTACAATCTAATTGTACACCCTTTCTCTGCATCACAATTCGTTAAATTACTTGATCAGGAAATCTGCTACAGCAACAAAACAAATCAGCGCCAAAATTACTGCTTGTAACTTCTGTTCTAACGTTAAACGGGCAATCATCTATTTTAATTAATTAAGGTTAACAAATTTATACTGTAAAAGCTACGTTACAATGGATTTAATGATTTTTACGAAAATATTAAGAGATTGGTTCGATTTTTTTATAATAGTCAATCGTACATTTATTCCTTCATCATTTTGTTATTAAATCCGCTTAAAAACAGCGCGTTAAAGTCAAAAAGAGGGTTAAAACCTGTCCGCTAAATGGGGGATTTTCCCACATTTCTGCGCGGTCATACGGTTTTCACAAAATCATCCTGCCTCCTGCTATTCCCGGTGCTGTTCAATCTCTTCCAAATTGCCCCGGCCGTTTTACCGAAACTTCAGTCGCAACTTCTTTGGAACATCCGACTTCCCAACTTCCCGACTTCCCAACTTCCGGACTTTCGGACTTTCGGACTTCCCGACTTCCGGACTTCCCAACTTCCGGACTTCCCAACTTCCCAACTTTCCAACTTCCGGACTTTCGGACTTCCCGACTTCCGGACTTCCCAACTTCCGGACTTTCGGACTTTCGGACTTCCCGACTTCCCGGCATATTTTACCTTAACCTGACCTCAGGCGGATTAAGCCGGCGTTAAAAAAGGCTATCTTTGCGGCCAATGAGCAAGCATGGCAGGATATTAGTGGCGATGAGCGGCGGGGTCGACAGCTCCGTTGCGGCCGTAATGCTGCACGAACAGGGCTACGAGGTGATCGGTTTGACGATGAAAACCTGGGACTACGCATCCTCCGGCACCAGCTCAAAAGAAACCGGCTGCTGCAGCCTTGATAGCATCAACGATGCGCGTTCCCTTGCTGTTGGATACGGCTTCCCGCACTATATCCTCGACATTCGAAGTGAATTCGGCGATTTTGTGATCGATAATTTCGTGGATGAATACCTGGCAGGACGCACCCCGAATCCCTGTGTGCTTTGCAACACGCACATCAAATGGGAGGCGCTGCTCAAGCGCGCTGATAAACTGGATTGTGAATATATCGCCACGGGCCATTACGCCAATATCCGTTTGGAAGAAAACGGCCGTTATGTGATCTCAAAAGGCAGGGACGAAAACAAAGACCAGTCGTATGTACTTTGGGGGGTATCGCAAAAGAATCTTTCGCGCACTAAATTTCCGTTGGGCAGCTTCTCCAAGCCCGAAATACGGCAAATGGCCCTGGAAATGGGACAGGTTGAACTCGCCAATAAAAGCGAAAGCTATGAAATATGCTTCGTGCCCGACAATGACTACCGCGCCTTTTTACGGCACAAGGTTGAAGACCTGGAAGAACGCGTGGCCGGCGGCAATTTTGTTTTAACAGATGGCACCGTAGTAGGCAAGCACGAGGGATATCCATTTTACACTATCGGTCAGCGAAGGGGCCTGGGCATTGCGCTGGGCCATCCAATGTTCGTAACCGGCATTCATCCCGAAACCAATACCGTAGTATTGGGAACAGCGGATGAGTTGGACCGTAAAGAAGCCTGGGTGAAAAACCTGAACCTGATAAAATACGAAAGCATTTTGCAGCCCATGGAGGCCCTCACCAAAATACGCTATAAGGATGCAGGCACCCAAAGCACCATCGTACAGATGGGTGAGCACATGAAGGTTGCCTTTCATCACTCGGTTGCCGGCATTGCCCCCGGCCAGTCCGCCGTTTTTTACGAAGGCAACGACCTGCTCGGCGGCGGCTTTTTGATGTGATGTAGTCCACTTAAGGCAAGTCAACCCCACTTTTTAAGGAGAGGGCGGCGCTGAATGCATTTAAGCCAATTCCACAAAACAAATCATAAAATCCGCCTGATCCTAAAAATCTTAGTCCATATTTGCACAATGGAATCACCCAATTACTCCACCTTCGAAACCGAATTCCGCGTTCGCCCCGACGATATCGATATGTTCCAGCACGTCCATAACAGCAAATATTTTGATTATGTACTGGCTGCGCGTTACGACCAAATGGAACGCTGCTACGGCATGGCCATGGAGAAATTTATGGAACGTGGCTACGGCTGGGTAGTGCGCACCGCCCACGTGGACTATAAACGGGCCCTTACCATGGGCGATTACTTCATCGTTAAAACCGGCATCGACAGTATTGATGAAAAAGGCTGCCGGGTAAAATTCGAAATTACCAACAAAGGCACCGGCAAGTTGTCATGCGACGGATGGTTCGATTATACCATGATCGATATGGCAACTGGACGTGGGGCAAAGATACCGGAGGATGTTATTGAGCATTATAGGATTTAGATAAATATGGAGGCATTTACTATTTTCGACAAAAACAATCATCTTCAGCCGGATTTTAGCAAAACTGAGTTTGAAACACTTCACAGTTGGGATCTCGGGTGGGAACTTTTATCTGTTATTAATATAGCAAATTCGCAGGACGAGGACCAGGCGCTTTCGCGAAGGTTTTCTCCGGGGCAAAAAGCATTATATTTTTTTTGGTACCTGGATGGGCAGGTAACCAATGGTGGTTTTGTTCAATTTTATTGGAACGGCTATAGAAACTACCTCCCTACCATTCAAAACGGACTAATAATAATTGGTGATACCGAGTTGGTAAAGCTTATTCACGAAGCCGATGAGAAATATGTTCAAAAAAGGGAACTTTTCACTCAGCAGAAAAGAAAAAATGATTGGAGCCCAATTTATAAACAGGAATTATTTGACGAATACGACAATAGATATTACCATATCCACGACAACACAATGGCTCTCATTGAAAAATACGCAAGAGCAAACCCCGAAGAGTTTGTGAGATTTAAATAAGTTGGTTAACAACTGGTTTGATTATAACATGATAGATATGGCAACCGATCGCGTGGCTAAATTCCCGCAGGATCGTCTATGTGCAAATCATTGAAATTAAAAGTCATCTGCACATCCGCACATCAAATCCTGCTCGGCGCCAATCCGTAAAGCTTTTTAAACGAAAACGAGAAGTGCGACAAATCCTCAAACCCTACATCCAGATAAACATCCGAAGGCGCTTTGCCTTTCTCTTTGATCAGGTAATGCGCCTCCTGCAAACGCCTTTGCTGCAGCCAGCGGCTTGGTGTAATATGGAACAGTTTTTCAAAATCACGCTTAAAGGTCGCCAGGCTGCGGCCGGTTAAATAGGCAAAACGATTCAGGTCCACGTTGAAATGAAAGTTTTTATTCATAAAAGCCTCGAGGTCTATTTTGCCTGGTTCGCTGAAATCAAACAAAACGTCCTTTAATTCGGGGTTTACTTTAAGTATTAGCAGTATGGCCTCCTTTTGCTTGTTGGCGATCAAGTCTTCGTTGCCCGCCTGTTCAATGTGCAAATAGGGTATCAGCGAATCCATATAACTTTTGTAAAGCGCATCGGGCTTCAGTCGAAGAATGGCCTCGCCATTAGTATGTTTTTCGGCATTGCAGCCAAATTCCAAACTGAAATTGCGAAGGGTCTCCTGGTCGAGCGCAACCGACAATGATTTGAACTCCCCTCCCACTGGCGGCAGTTTTAAAAACTTCATCAGGTGGTTCCGTTTGCTAAACCTGAAATCCCCTTCGTTAAACAAATATTCCCGGGTACCGTCATTGGTTGTCATCGTTCCGGCAACCTGGTAACTAAACCTATGCTCCGGTACAAACTGCTCCCCTTCCCTGCTACGGGCAAAGTAGCAGGAATAAGCTATAGCCGGCCTCACTTTATTTTTTTGTGGCAACATTGTTCAAATCTACTGCTTCTATGTGAATCTCCGCTCGTTGGGGTCCAAATGAAATTGCCGGACCAGGCTTATGATCATTTCTTTTCCTAAGGCAAACGCATTTAAATAATGGGCTTGCGCGGATGGTACCCTGGAGAGATATGTATTAGTTATCGAATACTATTTAATTAAATTTATAACGAAAACTACTGTTATTCACATACTTGTGTTTTGAAAATGGCCCGTGAAGCGGTTCCCCTCCTGAGAGTAATGGCACTAACTTAATTAAAAAACGCAAGACGAATTAATAACGAATAATGAATTTCGAATGTCCAATATCGAAGTTTGAACTTCATCATTCGACATTCAGCGTTCGATATTCGATATTAAATCCGTTAAGTTAGTGCCATTACTCTTGAGAGGGGCAGGGGTGTGTTCCTGTGGGTTTTACGAGGAATTTCTTTCCGGCCGCAAACTTTTGTCTGTAGACAATGCCCTTGTTTACCAGGAAACACGCCCATAATAATCTAACGACTTTGGTATGTCCATCAAAAGAATTGATTATACCACCAGCATAACACTTCAAGCTATATAAATTCAGATGCATCTCCCCTGTTTCCTTCCCCCATCCGTTTTTAGTTCATCGGAACAATTTTATTTTTTCACGCCAAAAAACGATCTGCCTATTTCTGTCTGGGTAAAATCTTCTGCATCGTCGGCATTGGTCGAAAAACTTACCGGGATCCATTTTTCCATTTCTTCATTTCTCAAAATATTTGCCTGTTTTATCATTCCGACGGCCTCGCTGCCCAACACCAGGTGTACCGGCGGTTCAGGGTTTTCGGCCAGCTCAACCATTACTTTGGCCGCTTTATCCGGGTCGCCCATCGGCATAAATTTATTGCCCGTAAACAGCTCTTTCCGTACGCCGACCGTTTTTTCATAACCTTCCACCTCCGGCACATAGTACATGGAGGCCGTCCCCACCCAATCGGTACGGAAGCCACCGGGTTCCACGCAGGTTACCTTGATACCCAGCGGGGCTACTTCCTTGCCAAGCGCTTCGCTGAAACCGCCCAGGCCAAATTTGGCTGCCTGGTAAATCGTTAATCCGGCATTGCCCACCCTGCCGCCTATCGAGCTGATCTGCAAAATACGGCCCGACCGCTGTTTGCGCATATAAGGCAGCACTGCGCGGGTTATTTCTATCGGGGCGTACAAATTTGTTTCCAACTGGCTGCGCACCTGCTCATCGCTGTAAGCCTCGGTTGCTCCTATTATACCGAACCCGGCATTGTTCACCAGCACATCAATGCGTCCGAATTTTTTTATCGCATGCTCAACCGCAGCTATAATTTGTTCCTTATCGGTAACATCCAACTGTAAAGGATAAACCTGGTCCGGGTATTTTTCCAGTAAATCTTGTAGTTGTTCAGGGTTGCGCGCCGTGGCGGCAACTTTACCACCCCCAGCGAGTACCGCATCTGTAAGGCTGCGTCCCAGTCCCCGGGTGCTGCCTGTTATAAACCAAACTTTCGACATAATTTTCAATTTTAATTTTTATCAAAGTTAGGTTTGGTTTGACGCCGCAGCTTTGTTGAAACGTTCAAATTAGTTTGTTGAAACGTTCAATGATAAATTCGATATTGCACTATTGAACGGCACATTTTGATGACTTTCGCGTGTCCGCAAGCGCACCATCGGATGTATCATTATCATACATTCAACCAATGAACTAATGAACCAATGAACCAATGAACTAATGAACCAATGAACCAATGAACCAATCAACCCAATTGTCACAATCCCGTTACGGCCAACATCTTGTTTAACGATATTAAATTACGGTAATTTGAACCTGTAACTGACTATCAAGTATCAAACCCACATGAATAAATTTCTATTCGCGGCAATAACTATTTTTTCTGCGTCAGCCGCCTGCGCCCAGCAAGGCCCCGTATTAACCGAAAAGGATTATGCACATGCCGAGAGTTTTCTAAGCTATAATACCGACCCACTAATTGATCATGCCAGCGTACGTCCAAACTGGCTGCCTGGTGATAAGTTCTGGTTTCGCGACCTTGATGCACATGGCAGCGAATTTATTTTGGTCGATCCGGCAAAAAAAGAGATCGCAGGTGTGTTTGACCAGGGAAAACTGGCTGCTGCAATTTCCACCGCTACCGGCAAAACCTACACTGGTTTAATGCTGCCCTTTCAAACCTTTAGTTTTTCTTCCGACAACAGCTCCATTATTTTCAGGGCTGATGGTAAACAATGGAAATGCGACCTTCAAGGCTATCAGTGCGTTCCGGATTCGGAAAAATTGAGCCCGGCGGTAACTGGCCTGGATGCGGGCAGGCGCGCCCGCGGCGGCAACCCCAACGAGGTGTTGTCGCCCGACGGCAAGAAAGCAGCATTCATCCGCGACTACAATTTATGGGTCAGAGACGTAGCCAGCAAAAAAGAAACCCAACTGACCATTGACGGTATCGAGAACTATGGTTATGCTACCGACAATGCCGGCTGGAAAACCGGCGACGGCCCTGTTATCCGCTGGTCGCCCGATTCAAAGAAGATAGCCACTTTTAAACAGGATCAGCGAAAAGTAAGCGACATGTACCTGGTGACTACGAATGTAGGGAAGCCTGTCCTTAAAACCTGGAAATACCCCTTCCCCGGTGATAAAAACATCCCCATGATCTACCGCGTGATCATCAATGTGGATAATCCCAAAATGATCGCACTGGATGTACCGGCCGATCCTCACCGGGCTACCCTGGGCGACGACATTGCCAGCACCGGCACATTTGATGATGTGGACTGGAGCGATGATGGCAGTCGGCTGGCATTTGTATCAACCTCGCGTGATCATAAGGTCGAGAAATTCCGTATTGCCGATGCCGCAACAGGCGCCGTTCGGGAGGTATTTAAAGATAGCGTCGCTACCCAATATGAATCAGGATGGGGCGCAATCAACTGGAAGTTTCTGCCAAAAACAAACGAGATCATCTGGTTTTCGGAACGCGACAATTGGGGGCATCTCTATCTGTATGATGCAACAACGGGTAACGTAAAAAATCAAATAACCAAAGGCGATTGGGTTGTCACCAAATTGGTTAAAGTTGACGAGAAGAACCGTGAAGTATATTTTATTGCGGATGGATTGGAGCCGGAAAATCCATACTTCAGCCAATTCTGTAAGGTTGGATTTGATGGGAAACATTTCAAGGTACTTACGCCGGAGAGCGGTAACCACGAAATTATCCTTTCGCCATCGAAAAATTATTTTGTCGACACTTATTCAAAACCCGACGTACCACCCGTTACCGTTTTTCGTGATATCAACGGAAAGCTAATAACGACTGTTGAAAAAGCCGACGTTTCGCGGCTGCAGGCTTCAGGATGGAAAGCCGCAATACCGGTAACAGTAAAAGCACACGACGGCAAAACGGACTTATACGGACTGATGTTCACCCCGACCAATCTCGACTCGACAAAAAAATACCCGGTGATCGATTATATCTACCCGGGTCCGCAGGGTGGCAGCGTAGGCGGCTGGTCGTTCGCTGCATCGAGGGGCGATCACCAGGCATTAGCCGAATTAGGTTTCGTTGTGGTGGTGATAGAAGGAACCAGTAACCCGCTCCGGTCTAAAAGCTTCCACGACATGAACTATGGCAACATGGCGGAAAACACACTGCCCGACCAAATTACAGCCATCAGGCAGCTCGCCCAACTGCACGCTTATATCGACACCACGAGAGTGGGTATTTGGGGACATTCAGGCGGGGGGTTCGCAACAGCCGCTGCCATGTTCCGTTACCCGGATTTTTTCAAGGTGGGGATATCCGAGTCGGGCAATCATGATAACCGCAATTACGAGGACGACTGGGGCGAACGCTACGATGGACTGGTAGCCAATTCTGACTACGATGCACAGGCAAATGAAAACTACGCCAAAAACCTGAAAGGAAAATTAATGCTGGCCCATGGCCTTATGGATAATAACGTGCCGCCCGAAAACACCCTGCTGGTAGTTGAAGCACTGGAAAAGGCCAATAAAGACTACGATTTGGTTATTTTCCCCAACAGCCAGCACGGCTACGGAAGCTATTCATATTACATGATGCGCCGCCGCTGGGATTATTTTGTAAAAAACCTGCTGGGCGGCCAGCCCCCAAAAGAATATGAGCTGAAAATAAAGCCGGATCCCCGAAACCCGGCAAGGTAAACGGAACTCACATGAAGCTTTTCAAAATGCCCTGTAAAGCGGTTCAAGAGCTTTACAGGGTAATAACCAATCATGTCTTTTAGATCATCTTCCCCTAATCTCTAATCTCTAATTAACTAATCTCTAATTAACTAATCTCTAATTAACTAATCTCTAATTAACTAATCTCTAATTAACTAATCTCTAACTACCGCTTAAGCCTGTATCCCAAAACCACATCAAACAAACCGGTGGTGATAAATGCGATCGCGGTTATCAAAGCGATAGTAACCGCGCCGAATATAGGTTCAAATATAATTGCCAGGCCAAATAGTGCGATAATGACGCCACCGGCCGAAAGGATCCAGGACCTGCCGGTCATCCGTGAAAAGCTCATCAGCGAAATCCCCCGGAAAAGAAACCACAAACCTATCAGGATGCGTAAAATCGCTTCACTGGTGCCTATGTGACCTATCAGTATGATACCCAGGATGATATCAACCACGCCTATCACCAGGTGCCAGGATCTGCTGGCCTGGTCGCGATCCCGGATAACTCGCAGGAGCTCAAAAATACCGATCAGCAAAATCGCCAGCCCAAATAAAAAACCTAACGCGGCAAATCCATTGGTAGGTGCAAACAATAGGTAAATACCCAACACCAATAAGATAATACCCTGTAATAAAAACACCCACCAATGGCGGGGACGACGTTCGACGAGCAGTTCCATAAGTATAGTTTTTTAACTTAACCTAATCATGCCGTAAAGGTTTGCGGACCTTACAATTAAAGCTATTTTGTTACATAATATTCGCAAAATTCACTTCCAGAATGACGGTGTCTGCTGCGTTCCGCGGACGGTACAGTCAGCACAATCCGCCGAAGTGAATGCCCATTGCTTTGGGCCTTGGTCAAGCAGGACATTGTGCTGCCAGGCCTCAGCTAAAATAGTTACGATCGGATTGGTCGTTGAGTCTACTTCGCAATCATAGGGATAAACAGTAGCAACATAAGGCAAACCGGATTCTAAAATAAAAATACGTTTGGATTGTGAATTAGTGGCGGATATATAGCCAATAGGCTGCGCGGCTGTGTTGGAGAGTGCATGTATGTTACCACTAATGGTGGACGGCAGGGGCGCGAAAATCGACCCCAGGTCTTCGGAATTCTGCTGAAGGTTCTGGTAAAATACGTAACCGTCTGCAGGCAGCGCATATTGCCTTACCAGGATAGAGTATTCCTGCTCAACCTTTTCCGAGCTCAGCGGTATTTGGATCACCGGGGCTTCATAAACTACATCCTTGCTTAAATTTTGTGTGGTGGCGAGTAAAATATTCGATGAAGCGTCTGATGCAAAGCAATAGAAAACATACTGCCACGGGAGGCGGTTCACTACTGATTCGGTTGCTGTATCAACTGTTAAGAACGAATAATATTTGGCATGAAATATCCATGTCTCCTGGTAGTCCCAACGGTAATAACTGGCCTGGTTCGTAGGATCGTGCGTATTTACATATATGTTAACGTTGCCGTTGCTAACCGTATAACCGACGCTGTCAATGGGCGGGGTCGAAATAACAGGAACAAATTCCGACTGATAGCTGCCATCCGTAGTTGTTATGGCCAAGCGATATTTCGCCGACAACGGAAGGCTGAGCCCCACCGCAATATAATTTCCATGATTATCGCTGGCTAAGGGCCAGGTGGTGGCGTTTTGATTATTCTCGATAACAACCGTTGCCCCCAGCACAGGATTAGAAGTAGTTGGTGCAGAAATATTTACTGTTTTACTAAGCTTGATGATGGTCGAATCGCCACCTGTATTAATTATTCCTTCTACTACAAGGTAGCTGTTTGGCGAGGCTATGGCTGGTGGTGTATACGGTTTGCGGCAAGATGCAACGATCATGGCAAACAGTAAGATTACTACCCTTCGTGAGATCGCCATAGTTGGGGTTTTTGAGCGTTACCCAAATATAACAATTCGGAACTACATAAATGTATGGCAACAGCTTCAAAATTCGGAAAGTAGTATTATTTTGTTACAGTCAAATAGGTATTCCCAACGCACTATTGCCAAAACCAGGGTGGGTTGACACTACCCCGTATGGTGCAATCTGTGCAAAGAAAAGAACCGTACGTAAATCCTATAATTGTAGGCCCCGCGTAAATGGGCTGCACCGGTTGGTAGACGATAGGGAGGGTGATAAGCAGCGGATACACAGTATTTTGCCCTTGTGCATTTCGATACCAGGCAGTATCGGGCGGACAATCACCCGGGTAGTTAACTGGTGTATAAGGCGGGACTATTTGATTTGTAAAGTACGTTTTTTTTGTTTGTACGTTTGTAACCGTTATCCAGCCGATTACCGGTTCGGCTGCATTGGCCACGTTATGAATATTGCCCTGGAGCTGGCTCGGTTGTGCATCAAAAATGCTTCCCAACTGCTCCGTGTTCGTTTTAAGGTTCAAATAGAAATTGTATGCATCCGCAGTTAGCGCATACTGTTTCAGATAGATGAGGTAAGTGGCCTCAATTTTTTCGGAATTGAACGGTATATTCGTTATCGGGCTTTGATAAACCAGGTCTTTACTCAACTTGGCGGTCGAGGCTATATCTATCGTAGAAGATGCATCGGTGCCATAACAATAATATATTTGGTTGGTGGTCGGGCGCGGAACGATAGTCGATGTGGCTGAATCGAGCACAAAACTCGACTCCTCCATTGCATGAAATATCCACGCCTCCTGGTAGTCCCAGCGATAGTAGTGCGTATTGTTTGCCGGGTCATGCGTGTTTACGTAAATATTTGCCGCACTGCCGCCCGCTGTGTATCCAATACTGTCGATAGGCGGCGTGGGTTTTATAGGCTGGTAGGCCGACGCATATTGTTTTTTATCAGGAGTGATAATAAATAGGCGATAGTTTCCGGTTGCCGGCAGGTTTAAACCTGCCGAAACATAGTTCCCCAGCCCATCGCCGGTAAGCGGCCAGCTTGCGTTCTGGTCATTCTGTACCGTAACAGTTGCGCCGGCTAATGGATTGGTGGTTACCTGCGCGTTAAGGGGCACCGTCTGGCTTAATTTTATAATAGTTGAGTCCGGGCCGGAATTGATAACGCCTTCAACAACCAGGTAAGTCCCCGGCGAGGCGACTGCCGGCGGATTATAAGGCTTACGGCAACACCATAACAGCAAAATCAGCAGGTAACAGGCTTTCCCGGGTTTCAACATATTAAAGCTCAAGTCGAAAATTAGTTAATTGAATTACGAATAAAAGCAATTAATTTGATAAAAGCGACACCACAGACCATGATAGAATGTATTATTAATGTGGCAAATGGATCACAAGGCCGTAAGTGCCGTGGTTACCTTACAGCGCTCCGGCTATCAATTCCCCATAAAACTCCGAAAGCAACATTCCCGCTGCCCGAACCTGCTGCGGGATCAGGCTGGCATCCGACTGGCCGGGAGTGGTGTTTACCTCGATGAAGCAGAACGCTTCCGTCCTTTCCAATAAAATGAAATCGACGCGTACCATGCCTTTGCAATTCAGCCGCAGGTAAATTTCGGTAACGATCTCCGCTATCTCTTCGTTTTTGGCCGGTGAAATATCCGCGGGGGTTATCTCTTCCGAAACACCCGCCGTGTATTTGGCCTCGTAATCAAAAAACTCTTTGGAACTGATGATCTCCGATGCCGGCAGCACGGTAATTTTACCTTTCAGGCGGGCAACCCCGATGCTGAATTCGCGCCCCTTAATAAATTCCTCCACTAACACCTCGTCATCCTCGTGAAATGCTTTTTTCAGCGCCTCAGGCAAAGCGGCAACGTTATGCACCTTGCTCATCCCCACGCTGCTGCCGCCGTTATTGGCCTTTACAAACAGGGGGAATTTCAGCGAAGCCGCGATGATGGCCACATCATGCATGTCCCTTTCAAAAAGCCGCATGGAACGCGCGGTATGCAAGCCATGTATGCTCTCCACGATCGCTTTGGTATAGGCCTTGTTCATCGTAATGGCCGAAGTAGTGGCATCGCAGGTATTGTAGGGAACGCCCACCATATCAAAATACCCCTGCATTTTCCCGTCTTCGCCGGGTGTGCCATGCACGGTAATAAACGCGAAGTCGAACTTGATCTTTTCACCATCCAGCACCAGGCTGAAATCATTTTTGTTCACCTCTACCCTTCCATCCGGACCATCATAAAACCAGCTATCGCGATTGATCCAAATGGGATAAACTTTATAATTGGCCGGGTTTAAATTGGCAGCGATATTTTTCGCGCTGTTGACCGATACTTCATATTCGCCGGTAAAACCGCCGGCGCAAAGAGCTATGTTTTTGATTGACATGATGGTTCAAAGATAATTTTTGATTTACGATTTACGAATTACGATTTACGATTTACGATTTTAGCGAATTGAGTTTGGGCTACCACTCAAAGTCATCTCGTCCGCTGGCTAGCGGATCGGCACCCCAGGGGACATTCACGCCTTGGGTTTACGTTAATGCATTCCGCCCAACAAGTTTTTCAATCCGCGTAATCCGAAAAACGGCGTAGCCCTC
>Ga0206808_1026_pt2 | contig 48573 bp, 40 predicted proteins | sample Alteio_BWOrgCont_58_FD_152899 | JGI IMG/M metagenome (GOLD analysis project Ga0206808, IMG submission 152899) | Enriched cells from forest soil in Barre Woods Harvard Forest LTER site, Petersham, Massachusetts, United States -... | ecosystem: Environmental > Terrestrial > Soil > Temperate forest >...
CGTATGCCTATTACTCCATTGAACACCTGGCAGGGAAAAACACAGGCATTGAATATGAATCCCTTTCATAACTTTCGTATCCCGGTTTTTGAGAATGTGATTTAGCTTTTTTAGTCGCTCCGGATAGAAACGATCCAATTTTTCGAATCCTTTCAGCTGCCTGGCGGCTAATTCTAGGCCATTGCATAAGCGTATGTCAAGGCTTTGAACAAAATCTTCCTTATTTCCGAGCGTGCCGGTGGTCATTGCATTTCTCAAAATCGCGTCCACGGAGGCTGTCCAGGTAGCTTTATTCCGGCGGTGATTTTCCGCCCAGGTTTTCAGATCAAATCCACTAGCCGGAATCCCATGGTGAAAAAGCTGGTACAACAATTCGAAGCGCTGATCGTCATTAAGTGTATCAAGATTGTCAGTACTTCTGTAGGCTGCCGGCAAACGGGCTAAAGCAGCCGGGTATGCGCCTTCTTCCAGGTCCATAATGGTATCCTGATTAACAATCACAAAATCATGCTCCATCAAAAGCAAAACAGCTTTCTCCGTGCGGTCACCCTGCTGCAACACCGGGCTGAAATATTCAACCAATAGTATTGGTGTAATGACCAGGTGCAGGTCGTTTTCATACAGATACCGCGATAAGGCATCGTACCTGTCCCTCGTAAGCATATTTAGGGCGAAGGTGTCTAAGAAAATATATTTAGGCATAGCACTTAAATTAGTTGTCTATAACAGTACCCTGTTTCAGTCCCTTTAATGCATGTTCCAGGACACCGAAATCGGTAGTCCAATACATCTGTTCATGCCCCTTGACCAACTCAAGGCTGAGTGCACCGGAATTAACCGATGTGGATAGTGCGGTTTGACCGTGAAAACTGATCCGAAACCGTCGCAAATGCGCAGAGTTGCATGGGCAAAACCTCCGTACACTCGAATGCATCCAGCAGGGTGCCACAATAGCCCTCATCCTTTTTAAATTCCTAAACCGGGATAACAAGGTTATAGAAAGTTGCTTCGTGGGGCTTTTCGGCAGTGTTAATATGTGTTGATGAATATTTAATACCATTAAGGTTGTTTTTACTGATCCATTGCAACAACCACTTTCATTTGACGTTTTCTAGTGTCAATTTTTGACTTCTGACAAATTTATTTTGAAAGTTTTACTACTATCGATAATCAATTACCATATTTGATTACGGTTTGCCGAACCTCACTTAATTAGACATAATTCATTGTCTTGTCTGATTGTCTTGGCGTTGTTGCCAACAAGAATTTCATTTTTAAGTCTATTATAGATTTCCGACATGATACGAGGTTCAGCTAATTTGAAATTAGTGTAATATTAAACAGAATCCGGCGAGTAAATGTGTCAAAGGATATCACCGGCGGTATTGATGCTTAATATTTCCCTGAATCCGCTAAGTTTTGATTCCTCTCCGCAAGAAACGTTGATAAACAGCAAATGCGAATGTAAAAAACAGTGTTATACAAATCACAATGCCCCCTCCGGCGTATATCGAATTATCTGTACCTGAGCCCAATTTACCGTTGAGAAACTCGCTGACAAGTTCATAAGATCCACTCAGAAAGTAAGTTCTTGGATATTCGTTAAACGAAAGGAGAAAACTTAATATCAGGCTGGTAATTAAAGCAGACGAAGAAAGTGGCAAAATAACCTTTAATACAACCGATAGTTTTGTTAATCCCAAATCTTCAGCGCTGTAAATTAAATTGTCGCCTATAAAGAAAAACCGCACCCATATTATCAAAACGCCAAACGGTAAACAATAGAGGATCAGGCCCCAGATTAAGAAGAACAAATTTGCACCTTGTATTCCCATTGCTTGTGATATCTTGCTGACGGCAATTGCCATCACTTCCGGAGGTAACAAACCAAGCAGCAATACTAAGCCAAGAACGATCAATCGTTGTTTCTTATTAAACCAGGACAGGCCAATTATAAAGGAAATAACAGTTGTTAAGATGGCTGTAAAAATTGAGACAATGGTTGACAGCAATAAAGCGTTAAGGAAATTTTCGTCTTGAAGGATTGCAGCATACCAGCCTAACGTCATCGAACCATTAGATTTAATAGAGAGACCAATTATTGAAAAAACAGGCACTACCATCAGGATTAAAAAAACATATAAAATTGCTTTCCCGGATTTCATTTTTTCAGATAATTTAGTTTTAATCTAAGCCCTCTGGTAATTAGCATTATGATGCCTAAGGTGAACATAATGAAAAAGCCAAGTGAAAAAATCGCCTGGAATTTACTTGCGCTCAGTAAGCTTAATATTAAATTTCTCGAACTTAGTTTCGTATCACCACCAAGAAAGTTCACTTCGGAAGAAAGTGAAAATGCTATAAAAAAAATTACAGTTGTACTGATTATAAGAGCGAATTTTGAAAGTGGCAGGATAATATTGAATAACTTGTTTGTAACGCTGAGACCGATGTCATCAGCGACTTTCCAATAGGTACCGGAAATTGTTTTTAAAGCAGCCGAACACAAAAAGATGCCAAAAGGAATGGTTGTTATGACCATAACAAAATAAATATTCCATTTATTCGTACCGTTAAAAAATGTGACCGGGTGAAGTGTGATCCGACTTAAAAAATGATTTAATAAACCGTTTTCCGATAGTAAATATTGCCAGGAAAAGACCCTTACCGACTCATTGGCAAGAAACGGCAACGTTATCGCAATCAAAAAGATCGATTGAAAAAATTCTGTAGTAAGTCTGATTAACAAATAGGAAATAAAAAATGCTACGGTTGTAGAAACGATGCTTACTATTAATGCCCTTATGGCGATGGTCAATATCTCCTGGATGCGCACCCACTCTGAAAGGTCATGGAAACCGGCAAGGCTAATTGTCGGTTTCAAACCATCGAATTGAAAAAATGCAAGAATAGCGGTAATAAAAACCGGCATCCATAATAATATAGATACGGCGGTGAAAATCCTTTTATTTAATATGCTGTAAGTCATTTTTAAATTATGAATTTCTCAATTTCGACCACCAATCTTCATAAAGCTTGTAATTCACCGGCCTTGTATTTTGCCAGTAAACTTTGCTTTTTAAAAATTTATCCCTCACGTGATTCAATTTATTTTCCTGATCAATCGGGTTATACTCTTTATCGGTCTTGGCGTAATCCACTGAAAGACTGTTTGGTACTATATAGCCTCTCTGTTTGGCAAGTTCGCAACCATAATATCCTTTTAATTCCCAATTTGCGAACTCATGAACTTCTTCGAGCAGGCCCCTTTTTTCTGCGCCTATATGAATAACCAAATCATTTGACCATCCTTCGTATCCTTCTCTGGGTACTGCATATTCAACATTGACACCGCTGCTTTTTGCAGCATAAACAATCGGCTCCCAACCTGTCATAGCGTATACTTCTCCGGATTTTATCAGGCGAACCCCTTCTTCCCATCCTTTCCAGAAAGTTCTGAATTGACCATCTCTCTTTTTCTTGATAAGAAATTCCATAACTATACCCAATTCACTCTCAGTCAGATCGCCCGGATTGTCAATATTTGCGATGCCATTTCCCTTTAAATAAATAGCTGCAAAAACTGCACTGTTTATCCAGGCGTCTTCCATGGATGTTCTTCCCTTGTATTTCGGGTCGAATATTACTTCATAGCTATCCACTTTCCCCCCAATCTTATCGGGGCGGTATAATATCGAGTCTGCATTCACAACCACAGGTAACCCGAACTGCTTCCCGTCGACCTTACAATGCGGAATATCTTTTACCCATTGCCATGTTTGCGCCCAATTGGGGATTTTACTGACGTCCCAAGGTAAAATCTTCCCGGCAAGAGCCAATTCCCGTTCACATCCACCTTGAAGTCCACCAAGATCAAAATCATAGCTGGCTGTCCCGTTTATCATGTTTGCAATGACTGGACCTGTGTCATTGCCATTGTCCTGAAACAATAATTTGATGCCGGTATCCTTATACAGCTGATCCCACTTTTTTCCGATATCCAGCGTTCCTGTACCGTAAAGCCGTATAGCTTTACCCGGATTTAAACAGCCTGATATTCCAAATAAACCAACCCCCGCTCCGGCTATTCCGACAATCTTCAAAAACTCTCTTCTGGAGTGATTGGATAGATAATTATCATTGTTTTTCATTTCTTTTTTATTTAGTTGACAAAATATTGGGAAGCTCTGAAATCATTAGTACTTCCTTCAAAAATTAACTTACCGGCATCGATCAGCTTTATCTCATCTGCTATTCCCATTACAAAATTTAAATCGTGACTCACTATTATCACAAAAGGTACTATACCCTCATTCTTAATATTACTGAGCGTTTGTTTCAACCCGACAACATTAATATAATCCAAAGCACTTGTCGGCTCATCCAGCAATAATACCATGGGATTTTGGCTCAATGCCCTGGCTATTGCAGCTTTTTGTTGTTGCCCGATACTTAATTCATGAGGCTTTCTCTCCCTGATATCTGACAGATCAAATGATTTCAGGATTTGTATCGCATTCTGCTTGGCTTTTGCAGAGTGATAAAATAATCTGTTGGGCTCAATAGCTATCTCAATGTTTTGTTGCACGGTCAAATGGGGAAATAACCCTGAATGCTGAAAAACAGTGGAAGTAGGTCTCAGGGCGGCTTTAAGATGGGTGATATCCGTTTTATAAAGGTTGATACCACCCTTATCAGGAAATAGATGCCCCCCGATCATATTCAGAATTGTTGTTTTGCCGCTGCCATTTCTTCCTAAAATACAGGTGATTTCCGACTGCTTAAAGGCAAGCTCCGGCAATGAGATGTGAAAATCAGCCCTGTTATCCGGAAAAGAAAATTCTATTTTGTTTAATGTTAACATATTAATTAGCTGTAATTTTCACATATTCGACAGGTCTCGAAACAAATTTGTTAAGTGATTCATACTTATTGTTTTTAATTGCCTTTATAATATTCATTTCTGTTTCCATCCCATAGATCTGGTCGTAGGTTTCAACATTAAAAACATACAGGTAGAGCGCAAGCTCCACCAATAAAAATGGCAACAACAATTCAATAAGGTCCGAGCGGTTATTCGACACACCTTGTTTCCTCAATTTGGGCTGAAGATTCTGAAAGATCTGATTTCTGCAATGACTTTCGAAAACACTGTTACTGAACAACTCATCATAAACAGCTTTTATATATGGATTTAAAAGCTTCCTCATCTTGCTGCATCTCAGCAGTTGCCGCTTTCTTTTATCGAATCCCACAAAATCATTTTCAAGTCTTTTGATGATTTTTTCAATTTCACTTTTTTGATTTTCAGCGTCTGTTTTGTTAAAAAAAATCCCGTTTAAAACTTCCAGCGTATCAAAAACGAAGACGTCCAGATCTTCTACATCATGAATGAAATGGAAATTGCTTTTATTATTTATAGCGTCATTTAATCGTTTTGAGTTCAAACTCACGATAAAGATTGCTTTGTTTATCATTGTTTCTTTAGAAATTAAGTTCTATTTTAATTGCATTCATTTGGGAGATGATCTCATCCAAAAGGTCATTATCAATTGTTGTATTCTCATCGCCTAATTGTGCCTGTGCAATGAGCCAGTTGAATCTTTTGGCTTTAGGATCCTTCAAGGCATCGTGATATAAGCTGTCAAACGCTTCATTCGGATTAGAGAAAAAATGATTGTTGCGATATGATTTTACAAAATCAATTATTTTAACATTCGATTTGGTGTCTGTATTGATAAAATTCAATAACGAGGTTGTAAGGAAATAATTCAGTTCATCTCGTCCTTCATTATAAAGAATGAAGTTCCATTCTGCTTTTAGGCTTGCGATATTTTTAAACCACTGCAGGATGGTGTTTCTTACCAATGGCTTATTATTTTGATAAAACTCCATGGTACATAATAACCCGTTATAGTTTCTATGACGGGTAAATCTGTCGCCACTTGTCACTAATTCGACTTTGTCGGCATGGTTGCGTATAAGATCTTCGGTATGGATAGTGTTTGTTACATAAAGGCCAATACTGGCATCTTTCAGGAATAGCGATTTTCCGTCCTTGATGTTGGCCGGTACGACATTGTTTCTTACCAAATCCCAACTCAGACCGCTTAATTGAAGGTAATCTCTCAATATAAAACCGAAGTCGGTTTTTACATCAAGCGTTACCTTTTGCAATAATAAAAAGGCTTGTTGTTGATCGTTGTCCAATCTTCCAAATGGCACGACCGGGATACTTCTCTCTTTGCAAAATTTTTCAACATTGGCTTTTTTTACAAATAGCGCATAGCCGTTAAAAGTTAGATAAGGCCAGAAGAATAAAGTCTGCTTAATATTCTTTTTAAGCATATAAGCAAGAATGAGAGGGAAATTATGGATTGTCATATCAAACAACCCGTTTGATAAAGCTGGAAATACTTCTCCCCACTCGTATTGATCTTGAAATACTATCGTTGAATGTTGAATATAGTCGGCCCTGTAAAGAATTGGAATCAACGTTTCCTGAAACTTTGGTAATGCAAACAAAATATCTTTCGGGGGGGGCACATTCTGAACTGGCCCCGGGTTCGGCAATCTATATTTGTAGTTCTCCACAGTTTTTTTCGACTTATTAAAAATAAACTCTCCGGTAAAGAGCCCGAACTTTTGTACAAATGGTACCTTATAAAGGAGCATGCTTAGGCCATCCAGATATGGAGAACTAAAATTTATGCCCACCTCGTGCATCTTTGTATCAGCATACAAGTCTTCTACCAGCTTTCTGATATTTTTTTGAAAATGACCACCATCAATTTTATTTGTTAACCTCGAATTAAGGTCGGCAATCGAACTTTGTATACCTGGGCTAACCCCATCAATTCTGGCAAGTTCAAACGCTGCTTGAATCAATTGGTGGACATCCTTAATTTTTCCATAAATTTTTTCCATGTCAATAAGGTTTAGTAAAATTAAAGTATACAGGAGCAACTCTAAATATTTATATATAGCAAACTATTCAGTGTGAATAACACTGAAATTAAAAATGCACTGAAACGAACTGAAGCACACTGAATTCAGTTGCAAATAATTGCAAATCAGACAAATATAAATGTTTTGACTGAATATTCAACCACTTAAAAGCTTAGGCAGGCTAATATATGGGTAGTAATTTTGGAGACAAAATTATCTATCATGATACACAAAATACTATCCATTTCTGCCGGGTTTACCAGCCTCGGCAGCCTTTATTGTACCGTGCTTGACTTAATTGAATTATTGTTAAGCTTCAATAAACCTGAAGAATTAGTTATCGTTATCGCGGTTGTGCTTTGGGTACCTGTGATAAGGTTTGCAGTTTTTCTTTATTTAAGATTTGGAACCAAATTCTCGGCCATTTTTTTAAACAGGCACGGTAAAACTGTTTTACGAAGTGTATTTTGGTTTTGCGTTGTAGTAACAATACTCAACCTTGTGTCGAAATTCAGCCACTACCACGAATTGGATAAGATAATTAAACTATCCGTGGTATATGTGTTGCTGTTAATATTTGACTATTTCGAAACAGAAAAAGTGATAAAAAAGATTCAATTTTGATATCTCAAATGGACTAATAGTTGCAATTAGTGTTTCAATTAGCAACTGGGGTCGGCTACTGTTGCGATAACTTCGTTTTTTCCTGGCTGAAAAAAAATCAGAAATGCCCTTGCACAACCTGGCGAAATTTCGACCCTGAATCCCTGCGTACTGTGCGCTGAAGGTTTGCCGCCTGTGGCTAAATCACGCCGATACTTTTTGCAAAAACGATGACGTCGGTTCGTATGCCTATATCGGTGAGGCCGGCTTTAAGAAGCATTTTCAACTCGGCCCTATACTTTTTCTCTATCTTTTGCTGATCAAATTCATCAATATACAACAACTGGACAAAATGCGCCTCCTGCTCAAGCTGCTGGTCAACAAATTTCCGGTAGTCTTCAACAGTCTGCGATTCCAGGTTAAAATATGCCTTATCCATATCCTCAGAGGTATGCTGCAAAAAATGAACGGCCTCATGAATAATCACGTCCAGATCATTTACCCTCCTGACCGGGATTAACAACCTTATCACTTCGTAGCCCTGGCTTTTGTATCCAGGCAATGTATAGGGTTGTTCCGTCTTAAGCCTCGGAACACCGTCTCGGACGAGTTGCACATCAATAACTTTCGGCCCGTCTGTCCTGCCTCCGTTGGCATGTATGTTGTCATAGTTTTCACCTTCGTAACCGTCCCAGGTGTCCCTTATTTCGATATTTGCCTTCCTCATAAGATCTTCCGTAACCGCCAACATCTTTTTAATTTTTTCTGGTTCACATTTGATTTTCATACTACTGACGTATAACTATGGCTACTGCGAATATCGGAATGATTACTTGAGATAGGTTCAAACAGGCTAATAAATCAGTTTAAAAAAGCATGTGTAAATCCAAACTTTTACCACTAAGAATTACAACTTTTTTAACTTGGTTTGCAGCAATTTAATGTTTATATTTGAGTGTAAAACGTTCTGAAACATCGTCAAATTGATCTAAAATATTCGGTAAACAATTCGGTAACCTAATAGAATTTGATGACCTAACATATTGATAATCAACCCAATTTAGGGGAAGGTTCGAGTCCCAGCAGGATCACCGGAAGGAAAGTCAAAAGTCCTGAGTCGAAAGTCTCAGGACTTTTGTGTTTTTGGGCATCTCTTCAATTTGCTTACGAAAATCCGCATTTAGCTTATTAATCGCCGGCAGCGGCGCCTCACCTTTGTATCATGAAAAATCAACACAAACGTATTGCCCTTGTAACCGGGGCCAACCAGGGTGTGGGTCTGCAAGTTGCCAAAGAATTAGTTGCAAATGGGGTTACCGTACTTTTAGGCTCGCGTGATTTCGGACGCGGCGAAACTGCCGCAAAGGAAATCGGGCCGGGCGCTATCGCTATCCAGCTAGACGTAACGGAACAGCCTTCGATCAGGGCTGCGGCAGAACATATCGAAAAGGAATTTGGCCGGCTTGACCTGCTTGTGAATAATGCGGCCATTTCCAATACGCGGAAAGGCGACCTGTCGCTGCAGGAATATGCCAAAATAAGCCGCGCCAGCACGGCATCGCTTGATGAAGTCCGCGCCGTATGGGAAACCAATGTGTTCGGTGTGCTGGCCGTTTACCAGGCCATGCTGCCGCTGCTGCGCAAATCAACGGATGCCCGCATTGTTAACGTATCGAGCGGCGTCGGCTCACTGACCGCCAATGCCGATCCCAATTATCCGTACCACCATTTTTTCGGCCCTGTTTATCCGGCATCCAAGGCAGCGCTCAATGCCATTACGCTGGCCATCATGGTGGAGCTGGAAAATACCGGTATCAAGGTTAATTTGGTGTCGCCCGCTTTTACCAGCACCAACCTGAACGGCTATGAGGGCACGGAATCTGTTGAGGATGGCTCGCGCGAAGTGGTACGCGTTACCCTCTTTGGTCCGGACGGCCCGAACGGAACCTTTACCCGTTGGGAAAACACCGACATCCCGTGGTAACAGAATAGCTACCTTAGCTCTTGTAAAATGAAAAAAGAAACAGGGGCGCCCTATAAATTTGAATCGCTGTCTGACTTTCACCGGGTGCTGGGCCTGCCGAAGCCCCTGCACCCGCTGATCAGCCTGGTTTATAATACCGACGGTAAAATACCTGTGCCGGATATTACCTGCAAACAGTTTATGATGGCGTTTTACAAAATTTCGTATAAACCCAACCTGAAAGGGAAATTTAAATACGGGCAGCATTATTATGACTTTGACGAGGGCGGCCTGTTTTTCCTGGCGCCCAACCAGCTTACCGGCACCAGTGAGCAAAACCTTGACTTTAGCGGCTTTACCCTGTTCGTGCACCCCGACCTGCTGCTGAACTACCCTTTGGCCAAAAAGATCAAACACTACAATTTCTTTTCGTACGCCGCCACAGAGGTGCTGCACCTGTCCGACCAGGAAAAGGAAACCATCCTTGCTATTGCCAAGCTCATCGATACAGAATTGAACAGCCGGATGGATGCGCTGAGCCAGGACGTGATCATTTCCCAAATCGAGTTGCTGCTCACCTATGCCGACCGCTTTTATAAACGCCAGTTTATTACCCGCAAGGCCGTTAATAACGACCTGCTGCAAAAGCTGGAGGAATTGCTGGACGCGTATTTTAATGATAGTTCATCCTTAAATAAGGGTATCCCGACCGTGCAATACCTTGCAGACCATCTGCACCTTTCGCCGCACTATTTAAGCGATATGCTGCGCTCCCTTACCGGGTTAAACGCGCAGCAGCACATCCACCTGAAGCTGATCGACAAAGCGAAAGAGAAATTATCCACTACCAATTTATCCGTCAGCGAAGTGGCCTACGCCCTGGGTTTTGAACACCCGCAATCGTTCAGTACTTTGTTTAAAAGTAAGACGAAGGTTTCTCCGTTGGCGTTTAGGAGGGGATTTAATTGAGGGGTACTTGGTTATAGTTTATGGGCCTTCGACGGGGGCGAACGTGATTCGTTTTCGGTTAGGTTCCAGGCTACGGATAACGGGACCATCAGAATGCAGCTTCGATCCAAGGCGGGCTACCTGTCAGCACGAGTAGCCCACCTCGTTCGGCCATTACCCGGATACTCGCGCCTGAAAAGGGGGCTATGGACTGTCTTTGGCAAACAGTTCAGCAGCCATAACGCCATATTAAACTTTGCCTTGACTGACCTCAAAACGAAATGACCAGCAACTCGGCCGTACCGATACTCTCAACTACAAACAAGATATCCGCATGACCCTTTCGAATATTGACAAAATGCAGGTAAATATGGTGCAGTTTACCTTATTTTGATTTGCCGGTAGTATTATGGACAATACATAATAAATAGTTATCTATAGTTGACTATTAGTTAGTAGCAGCGATTTGCGAAGAGTTAATTCAAGTAAAACACTACTGAATAACTTGGAGTATGTAGGAGACTGGTATCCGAGCACTCCGTTTTGACCGTGTGATAGGTGGCTAGATTAACTACAACTCGGAACAAAGTAGATTTGTAAGGATTTGTGATCGTTTCTTAAGCTGAAAATCTTGAGCATGATATTAAAAACCACCTTAAGCCCGGGAAGCAATTTAATTCAAATTTGATTTTTTAATAAAGACCGAACGATTGACCGTTCCCATTGGTCGTATTGTTCGGGGTCAGATTCAAAATTATCCCAGGCTTCATGTATGAGTTGTATATAAGACGAGTTAGCACCTGTCGCTGTCGTCACATAGTCTCCAAAACTAACGGGCGCGGCTTCCACGAGCATATTGTCAATGGTTTCAGTAATGGCCTGGTGATATTTTGGCGAGTAATAACCAAAGTATTCTTCATTGATTTTAAGTGTATCGGCTATTTTCTGCCAAGATTTTTCCAATGCGTCGGCTTCCGCTATTAGACCCAATCTTCGCGCACGCTCTGCCAAAAATTTGATCCGTAGCCAATTTACCGGATGACTGCTGTTGGCCAGGTTCTTTTCAGGCAATTGCAATGAATTCTGGCCTTGCATCCGTAAATAATAGCTGAACGCGTTCAGATAAGTTTTGCCGCCAATCTCTAAACCCACTGCATCGCAAAAAAATTCTTGTGTCCATTCATACCAGGTTTCCACGATCCGCTGTGCTTTATCCGCCTGGTCTTTCGCTACCTGGTTATTGGATTTAAAAGGTGGCTGTAAAATTACGCCCAATTTAGTTTGTAATTCCTGGACCAGGGCGTCCATTTCGGGTTTATGGGCTTTATAAAAGTAATGACCGATTTCATGAAAAAACAATGGCAGGAACAGCAAACCCTGCTGTGAGATCACGGGCAGGTAATAGCCCAAGGGATAGCCGACACCCGTCAGAATCGAAAAATCGCCATCCTGAATAAAAAAAGGCTGATTTTTAGTTTGTGAATGCTCGTTATGAAGCCATGTTAACAACTTTAAGGCTAACAGATCATTGTCGTGGTTACGATAAATTGCCGGCAGGTACTTGGTGCTAATAATCCGAAAAACGGTTTGAAGTGACGAAAAGTTGCTTAGGATGTCTTCATGGAGGTCGCTGTCGTTCAGCCCGATGTAGTATTCCAGTTGGTTAAGTCCGTCTTCAATATTTTTATAAGCCGATAAAATCCATTCCCGTAACCTGTTCAGTTCTGCCGGAACCGGTTTATCGGTAACTATCGTAGTCGCTGCTTTTAACTCCCGTTTGAAGTTTAACAGGGAGCGTTTTAATATCAAATCCATTAAATCTCGCCCATTAGTTCCCGAATATCTGACAATCCATGTGTTTGAACTAATTTTCTGAATTCAGCTAAGGAGTCAATTAGTTTTATGCGGTCTTCCGCTGTATCGGAATTGATCAATTCCAACACTTTTTGTGGGGAGCTTTTAAAGAGCGCAGATTTAAATTGCGTCTTCTTGCTTTTGGCGTCCACATATTTGCGTACCAAATTGCGATAGCGCAAATCGATACCGATTAAAGGATCCGCATTGTTTTGCGCAGTGCTGACGAGCTGCTCCAATTTCGTCATAAAATCGGAGATGTATTGTTTGGAAGCGTTAATGTCCGCCACGCTGATTTTATCATCGACTCCTTTTTTTGACAACCTGAGGTGGATCAACATGCGATTAATCGACTCCAGCAAGCTTTGGTTGCGTTCAAAGCTTTGAAAGGCTAATTCTTTGGTTTCCATAAGGCTTGAATTTAAAATCTCAAAATTTCTTGGTCCATTTTGTCCCTTAGCTGCTCATCGGTGCGTTTAGCCGGATAGGTTAAACGCTGCGAAACGCGTGGGCTTGAATAATTCAGCTGCGAGGTTACAAAAATATCTGCCAGTACTTTTTTGAGATCGCACGCTGTATATTTTTTCTTTATTAGTATCGGAGAAGCAGTTCCCTGGTTTAGCGTGCCTGCGCCTGTGGTATTGATCACCACAGAATCTTTATCAAGTAATAAATAGGATCCTTCTAAGCAATTCACATGCATGGCGCCGCGTTTTTCCCAGATTTTGATTTGCTTGAGTGTCGATTTATGGTATTCAATAAAATCATAGGAGAAATCAGCGGAGAAAATGCCATTGCTTTGGAAATGCTGAACTACTGATTTTATCGCCTCGAATTCCTGTCCGCAATCCTTACCATCCCGGAGGATGAGCATCGACCGTAATTGATTGTCCTGAATCGTATCTTTATTTTCGTCAATCAAGGCTTTAAGATAACGTTCCAGTAAAGGTTTGGCAATTTCCTCTTCTTTGGAGTCGACTTTTGGTTTAATCGACTCACCATAAAGCGGGATTCGCATGTTTTTTCCATAGATAAACAACGAAAGGCCAATAAATTTCTTTTTTGCGCCAACATCAATAACCAATTGCATGTCGTAGTTCAGCTTGGGTTCGATCATATAGGGCAAACAGCCCAATTGCTGGATAATATCGTAGACATTTTGTTCGACAAATGAATCCCAATTCCGTAATCCTTTATCGCCATTGCGTGCGATACCGTCTTTATAATCTTTGAATCCTTTATAGTTCCGGCGCAATTCGTACGACGTTAACCTTTTCAATTGCCAGTCCTTTAATTCGTAACGAATGTTGAAATAGGTCAAGGCGTCCTCGTCATCGAAAGCGAAGACAACCATTCCCGGATCATGATTGGCCGACAACTCGCTGATCATGGATTCGTAAGATTGGTAACTTTCCACGGTAGGTTCCACTTTGATCTTGGTCACTTTTTCAATCATCGCACAGCATTCATTGGCGAAAAAAATGGCCAGATGCTCATCCACACGCATCGGAAACACGAAGTGGATTTCGCGCGGCATCGTTTCGGGCACATAAAAACAGCCGCAATTTTGCAACATGGACCGCCGGCTCGAATAGTGTTTTTTATAGGTGGCCTCTGTGCGTTCGGCAGGTGGTGCCAGCCGGCGGTTGTCACCAAATAGCAAACCGGGTAATGAAACGATCCCGCATTGATCCTCTTTTGGCCGGAAATATCCCGGATATACTTCGGTAAACAAATTTCCAAATGGCTTGCTGCCCAGCTTTGCCCAAAATTTGTTCATCAATTCTGTTCGCTCCTGGGGCGGGATTTTATCTTTTTGGCTCATTTTATGATCAAGAGCATCATTCATTACCCGTAGGATTAGTTTGTTGGCCGGAACCAACACCTGCTTTTCCTTCATGTTGGGAAATGACACGGCAGCAACCCTGTCGGAAGGCTTTACCTCATAATCTGGCGCGACCTCCTTATAATACGCAAAAAGATTGGCATATTTTTTATTGGCTACCAGCAATTCACCGGAGGTGATCAGGGTCATATTTGGTAAATATTGTTTGAAATAACACTTGCTCCGCCCGTTAGGGCCGTCGTACATCAATGTGCCTTTTTGCTCTTTCTGACGCCCGGCCAATTTATTGAACTCATCGACGTATCCCAGCCTAAAATAATCGTCAACCGTAAGACTGGTGAAAAAGGCGGTACTGATATTCACTGAAAATTGCAGTCCTTCTCCTTCTACGTATTGGTCGGCGATCTCAAAACGGCGAAAACCTTGAATAGCTGAAACTTTGTATTTGTTTACAAAATCACTCTTTAAAAAAGGATCGGGTTCGTAAAAAATACTGGGCTGCCCAAAAATGGTCCACAAATCTGTCCGCTTTACAATTTGGGTCAATAAGGCGCGTTTATATAATTCAATGATGGTTTGCTGGTGTTTCGGATTGCTGATCACGAAAGTAAAAAAACCTTCGACGGGTTCGATTCGGACCAGCATATCATCAACAGGGAATGTTTTCCGCCTGATTTCGAGCCGGTGTTCGGTCACGATCGTATTCCACTTTCCGTTATGAAAGCAGGGTGCCGCAGGAACGCCTGCATCGCGGCTGAGCAAGGTGCAAAATTTCTCTGCCTTGTCCTTAGTAAGTTCTAACCCGGCTAATTCATACATCCTGACCTTTACCATTAATTGCGAGCCATGCTTTACGCGCTTCAGATTTGTTTCCATATTAGTTCCTCGTACAAATTTTTTTAAAAGGACATTGCGCGCAAACTTTCTCCTGCCTGCAGGGTGTAAATGCCTCAATGACACCTTCGTTTCCAAAATCCTCCAGTTCTCTTAACCTGTCCGCATCCTGGATAATACGTGCTTTAGCCCGTTGAACCTGTATTTTGGAAAAGTCCAAAGGTTCCAAAATCCTTTCGTTCAGGTAGGCTTTGTAAATCAAAATTTTATTCTCGGTTATCCCTTTTTGTTTGATCAGCCATAAGCCATACACTAGTAGCTGCAAGCTAGTATCTTCGGCTTCTTTCACCCCCGTTTTCCAATCCGCTATGATCCAGTTATCTCCTTCCGGATAGATCATATCCGCAATGCCATCCACGTGTATACCGGGGAAATTAAATCCTATTCTTCTTTCGACAAGGGCCTCAGGGTGTAATGCGCCTGACCGCAATGGCTCAAAACAAGTACTGCGATAAAAATTATCCAACAGCTGATCGGTTTTTTGACCAACCTGGTTGATTAAGGTATTGCTTTCTTTTTCGCAGTAATATATTTCGAGTATCGATTTAGGGATATGCTTGTATTCTTTATAGATCTCATCCCGTAATTCGGCAGAATAATTACAAGCATCTTTGATGATCCGGCGCGCAAAACTTTTCAAGCGGTTCAAATCCCACTCGACCCCTTTTCTTTGATTCTTAAAGAATGTCCGGATAACAAAGTGAACAATATCCCCCGCAATCAAATACTCATTGGAAAGCGACTTAAGGAAATTGATCTGATCTTTATTTTTCTGATTTTGAGCAACCGCCATCTTTCCGGCAAAGTATTGATAATAGTATTTTCTCGGACAGGTCTCGAATACTTGCATACGGGCCAGCGACCAATCCATGACAGGTATGATTGGCGTTTGGATTTTAATTGCAGTATTCGACATCCTTGGTAACATTCTTTATCTTAATTTTTTCAGGCTTTGTGTCAACTGGTCCCATTCAGTATCCGATAATCCCATATGCCGGACTTCATTCATAAATTTGATGGCCGACTGGCTGGAAGTGATGGCATTGCTCATGTCGGTGCTGATCTTTTTTGAATTGGCCAGCAGAATATCTTCGGACATCCCCAGTATATTGGCGATTTTAAGGATGGTATCCGCAGCAGGCGGGGGCATTCGGTCATTCTCAATTTTACTGATATAGGAAAAATCCACCCCTACCTGATCGGCCAGATCACGTTGGCTGATACCCTTTTCCCGCCTGACACTTTTCAATAATTGTCCAAATGATTGATTCATAATTCAAAGATACAGAATGTTGAGTTGAATATCAACACCATTTTAAAAATATTTTTTTATCGTTTTGTTTTAGAATAGTTGATGGGTGCCGAAATACGCGTTAACAATGTCAATTACCAGCTGGCCGATTTCCTTTGCTTTTACCGGCCCGATGCCGGGGAGGGCTGCCAGCTGCTCCAGGCTGCGTGGGGTTTTTTCGGCGACGCGACGGATCGTTTTGTCGGCCATAATGATGTGCAGCGGCAACGATTTTTGGGCGCTGTAATCGCGGCGCCATTGTAACAATTGTTCGTGAAGGGCAGGATGGTTAAGCGGTGCCTGATCTTTTTCATTGCTCTTTTTACTTTTGTAGGGTTTGGCAAGTCCAAAGCGGGCCGAAGTTAATATTTGTCGGGATGGGATGTCTTGAGTTAATGCTTTAAAAATTTCTGCTTTAACAATGAGCAGATGAATGATCTCCTCCAGGAGTTCATTTATCCGAATGCCATTCCCGGTCATTTGTGGCATGTCGCCTGCCACCGCAGCGAATTGGCTCGACCATTCGTTAACTTGTTTTCCGAAATAATCGGCAGCAGTCAGGATACGCGCAGCAGGGATACCTGGTGCTTTAAATTCATTGTCCAAAAACTTTTTTGCTGGCCGGGTAACATTTTTATAGAGGGAGTTGACCAGGTCGTCTTTGAATAATAGGGAGGGGTTCTTCAAATTCAGCGATTCAATCACCTGGAGCCGGCTATTGATCGCGGTAAAATCAAAAAAGGATTTCAGCATCCGTTGTTCGTCGTTAAGCTGAACCTGTTCAAGAAATTCTTTAAAATTTTCGGGCGTTTTTATGCCTGCCATAAATCGCAGCGCGACATGGTCCGCTTGTATATTTTGCGGCAGCACAGGTTTCCGCAAAACGATGCCTTCCAGTGAGCGGCAACGGCTGAGCGCGACATAGGCTTGTCCCGGCTCAAAACATTCTGAAACGTCGAGCATCGTTTCATCAAATGTCAGACCCTGGCTCTTATGAACCGTAATTGCCCAGGCCAGTTTGATGGGGTATTGGGTAAAACTACCGCTACTTGTTTCGTCCAACCTGTCCGTTTGGGTATCGAGGCTATACTTGACATTTTGCCAGGTTTGCGGTGCCAATAATAACTCGGAGCCATCATCGATAAAAGCAACCGTAATCCCATTGGCACTGAGTTGTGTGACATGTGCGGCACGCCCATTGTAATAAGCTTTTTTAGCGGAGTCATCATTTTTAATCATAATGACCCGTGCGCCTGCTTTAAGCCGGAGTGTTTCGCTTGTCGGTGCAGCTTCTGCCGGGTAGTCCCCGGTTATCGTGGCTATATAAACAAATTCCTCGCCAGGCAATGCCGCTAGGTTTTGCTCGTTAATTTCGTTGACGTACTTGTGATGCGTGGTGATGGTAATGTACCGCTCATTCAATTCCGGCAAAATACGGGCATACCGCTGATTGAGCATTTCGAGCATATTTCCCGTCAAAGTACCTAAACGTGTAGCATTAAGGATATTAACGAAAACATGCTCCTTTTGCCGGTGAACCGTCGTTAATTCGACAGCCACAAATCCGGCTTTCTTCAAGCCGGTGCTGTCAAAAAAGTAAGGGCTCGGATAATAGCGGCTGAGCAAAGACCAATTGTCTTTTACCGGGGGTAATTGCAACGGGTCGCCGATCAACAATAATTGTATGCCACCAAAGGGGGCATCGGTCAAATTGATTTTTCGTAAGGTGACATCCAGGCAATCGAGTAAATCCACCCGGACCATACTGATTTCGTCAATGATGATCAATTCGAGCGAACGAATGAGTCGTAACTTATCAGGATTGTATCGATATAAAGTTTGATCTCCGGCCAAATCTTCCTTTTGCGGAATGATAGGGCCGGTGGGTAACTGGAAAAACGAATTAATCGTCACGCCACCGGCATTTATTGCCGCCACTGCGGTAAAAGCGACCACCACGTGGTTTTTCTTTGTTTCCGACTTGATTCGGTGCAGCAAAGTCGTTTTGCCCGTACCGGCCTTACCAGTAAGAAAAATATTTGTAGTGGTAACGTTAACGAGTGATACGACGAGGTCCTGAATCTCCATTATACTTTCAAAATTAAGGAATTAATATGTCTGGGCATGTTTATATCATAATACACTAAGGCAAATTTCATATCTTTAAAAAAATAATAAAAAACCATCGGTGAATTAATATATTCGTAAAAAACACTGCACGATCTAATCCTTATTTAAACATTGCCATGGCCTTTTCATTCCACGACGTTAAAGAAGCTTACCAAAAACTTAGGACTTATATCTATTACGATAATACCGATATTTTACTAAGGCGAAAACTTGTGGAATTCGAGACGAACCGCAGTAAGGATGTCTTAGGTTCGTTATTCGGCAATAATCAGACGCCTTATCGCCGTGAAGAGACTGATATTTTTAAGGGGGGTAAAAATTTTACGTTGGATGAAAAGTTGGAGCAATTCGCTAATGCGCTTAACGATAATCACAAAGCGCCCGAATTTTTTGACCATTTTTTAGGCGAAGTCGATGTTTCATTATACCCTAAAGCATTCAAAGATAAAGCTGACGAAAATATTATTACAAACCAACGTATCAAGAACAAATATGAACTGACGCGTTTGACGGCCTTTATTGATGCACCAATCGAATTACATTTAATTTCGGTATTATGGATATTGAACTACGGCAGTAAAATTGACAAGAAATTGTCCAACAGCTGCTATGGGAACCGCTTGCTACTTGCACCGGAAAAAGCAGAAGTGATTAAAGGGTCAAGTCTATTCCGGCCCTATTTCGGGCAGTATCAAAAGTGGCGGGACGAAACGGTTACCACTGCGCAAACGGTTTTAAAAAAAGAGAAAAACGCTTTGGTCATTAATTTGGATATCCGAGATTATTTTCATTCTGTGCGGATTCCCAAAGCGCATATCATTAGACGTGAAAAGCCAAGATATGCCCCGTTGATACCCGAATATAACCTGCTCACTGTATTTTATAAAATTCATGAATATTATACCCGGCTCATCTGTAAAAGTTATCATGTACCTTACGATTTTGCCGACAAAATAGACCTAACTAACGAAGTTATTTTGCCAATCGGTTTGCTATCTTCTTATGTCTTAGCCAATGATTTCCTGAGTGAATTCGATAAAGAGATTGAAAGGCAAATTAAGCCCGCATATTACGGCCGCTATGTTGATGATATCATGATGGTTATATCTGAACCTGATTTTAATCCTAAAAATGCCGATGAGTTCGATGCAGATGAAAAAGAATTCAATAAATACAAAGCCAGGGTTAAACACAGGAAATCCAAGGAAGAGCAAATCACTGCGAAATTCTCCGAACTTAATCTTTTAGAAAAATATTTTTTTAAAAATTTACGAAGTGTTTTCAGTATTTATGATACGCCAGTTTTTTTGAGCCCGGAGAAGGAAAATGGGTCTGAAAACAGAGTATTGAAAATCAATAGCCATCAATATCTCTACTGCCAAAGTGATAAAACCTTCGCATATTTTTTTGACCACGAAGAATCTGATTTGGTAATAGACAAGTTGAAGAAACAGCTGAACGAACGGACCAGCGAGTTCAGGGACTTTCCGGAAGAAGATGAGAACGAAGAAACCTTTGAAGAAAGCGCATATCATTTGAACTATGATAATGCGGATGCGAAGATCAGAACCTTAAAAGATTATAAAGAAGATCGTTTTGGGCTGACCGTGTTCCTGACCAATAATATTTTCAGCGCACTTCGGCATGATCCGCCAATGGGCGCAGATGAAATCAATGAGGTGCTAAAGTTTTTCAAAGGTTTGAATTGTCTTGAATTTTACCGTTTATGGGAAAAGATATTTACCTTTTTCCTGGTGAATAAATATGCTGACGGTTACGTTCGGTTTTATTTGCATTGCATTGAGGAGCTCAAAAAAATTGACAATAATATTCCCGGTACAAAAGTCACCGCTAGTGAACTACTGAAAACCATGTTCGACTATCTGGATTGTGCGCACGAGCTGACTCTGGCACTTAATCCCGGGTTTATAGAAAGCACCCAAAATGCCTCTCGGCATTTCGAGTTTCGCATGGCCGAAATTCAAGCCAATCCGCTCTTTTATTTTGATCACACTTTTGAGCCGACCAAGCCGGAATCCTTTTGGGTGGTAAGGTTCAGAGAGGCAAATATGATCAGGCAGCACTATGTGGTACACCCGTTGCTCAGCTATACTAAAATTGCACGAACAAGTGCGTTCGATTTGACCAGTTTGAAACTGGATCTGGCCAATTATGAACTCGATGAGGAGCTGTTAGAAAATTCTCCCCGCCCAGCTAAATTTTATGAATGTTGTATAGCAAAGGCATTTGAAAATTTAAAGAAATTCGACAAGTCTTCTTGTTCTTTATCTGAGGGGCGGTTAATAAACAATTTGTTTAACATTGTGCAAAGTACAAAGAAAAATAAACGTAGGTATGCAGAGGAAGATGACGCGCCGGATCGTCCTAAATTTTATTTGGACGATGCGTATGAATTATTTAAAAAGATAAATTCGAATCATTTCCCTCCGTATATTTTTGAATCGCAGGATTTTAAGGACCAGTTTTTTACCATTTATGCTGATGGCCTGACTTATGATAAAACCGATAGTGTTTGTGTTCAGGAAATACTGGTCAACACAAAAGAAAAACTACCAAAACCAAAAATTGCTTTTGCCAACACGATGGTGGATGAAAAAAGCATTATCGCAAGTATTTGCGGCGACCCGGTGTTATCACGGGGACGTTATCAGCGATTATCAAAGATATTAAGAACCGCTCGGAAGGAAAGTACCGACATTCTTCTATTTCCAGAGTTTTTCGTGCCTGTTAACCTATTGTCGAGTATCACGAGATATGCGGAAAAAAACCAGGTTCTGACAGCACTGGGGTTAGAACATTTGCTTATAAATGGCGTCGCTTTTAACTTTATTATCACCATTCTACCGGTGGAAGTAAATAAAGTAAAAGATGCTGTTGTCGTATTCCGATTAAAAAATCATTATGCTCCAAGCGAGGAATTGTTAGTGACAGGCAATCATGCCGTGGTTCCAAAGCCCATAAAATATCGTTATGATATATTCAACTGGCGTAATATCTACTTTTCAACCTATTACTGTTTTGAGCTGGCGAATTCCCTACACCGCAGTTTAATGAAAGGCAAAATTGATCTGCTGATCGGTGTGGAATGGAACAAGGATACCAATTATTATGCAAACATTGTGGAGGCTTCCACGCGTGATCTTCACCTATATATGGCGCAGGTCAATACCAGTCAATATGGCGATACGCGCTTAACAGCTCCCGTTGCCAGTGCAAAAAAAGATATTTTAAGGCTCAAAGGCGGAACTAATGATGCCATCCTGGTGACCGAACTAGATATTGAAAAACTCAGGACATTTCAGCGGCAAACCTATGACTTAACCCATAACGATGCGGAATTCAAGCCATTGCCGCCGGATTTCCCCGTAAAAGATGTGATCAACCGAATTAAAAACAAAAGCGTAATATGAAATTCAGATTTGAGGATTTTTTAAAAAACATACTGCCTGGTATGGTCGTTTTTATGGGCATTGTATTTCTATATGTTGGCTATCCATTCGACTTTGCCAGTATTGAGCAAAAAATACCAACAAATGCCAAGGAACTTTCGGAAATCATTCTGTTATTGTTCCTGGTCATTAGTTACTTACTAGGATATTTCAATGATGCGTTTGGCAGTTGGGGCGAACATTATGTAATATATCGGATTTGGGGTACACCATCCTATAAATTACTTAACGGTAAAGGAAAACGTATCAAAATGGTGCAGACAAGACAGGTAATTGAATATTTATTGCAAAAAGAAGGCGTTGCCGTTGCACAGCTTGATGCTGCCTATAACGCATGTGTAGCAGCTTTAGACAAAGGCAGGGCCGCTGAATTTTTTAAACTTGCCAATGAGTTGAAAGATGAAAATGATAAATCATCTATTTTGAGCAAAATAGATGATTTCTATTATAGCTATATCTTTTCAAGAAATTTATTTTTCAGTTCCATCTTCTGTTTCATTTCAGTCACCATTGCTTGCCGTCACGATTTGAATTGGATATTCGAAGCCGTCTTTTTACTGATTATTGTCGTATTAGGTTTTCGGCGACGAGATCAGTCATTGTATTATTCACGAAGCATATTGTTAGGCTGCAGGTTCTAAGATAAGTAGTTCCATTTACCAATACGAGGTTGCCAAGTACCTCATCATTAGTCATGATCTTTACTATATAGTGGTGTAGAAGAGAATGAGTTAAAATATATCGACTTAATTCTACAAATTTGATTGTGCGGGCACTATAGTAACTGCATTAATTTGCGAATAAACGATAACTGAACATTATCACCTACAAAAACTACGTAATTTGCTACCGAGTCCTTTCTGAAAAAGGATGTTTTACAACTCGCACATTCGTGTCAAAAGCTATATGCTTCGCCATTAAATTCAATTAGAATGTAATGTAATATCCGCTTCTTTTTCCTGCCTGAAAAAAAATGCTGATGCAAAGAGCGCACTCTTACCCCATTCAGATCACCGATTCAACACCTCACCAGACTTAATTATCTCGTTGAAATTCCTTAAATCTTCAATAAAACGGTTCGAACGGCGTACCATAGCGTTCACTTAAGGAAACAACCAAGAGTGGTTGTTTCCTTTTTTTATACCCATAAAATCTCATAAGCAAACTGTTAGCATGCACCGAAAAGTGGTTCGAATATTGCTTTTTAACTTTTATACCGATCCTAAATCTGGTCTGTTTTTGTGAGTAGCCAATTGTTTAAGCACCATTTTTACGGTTCGGTTTCCACTTAAGGGTCTGTGAGGTCTGTTTGCATACCTTCCGGAGGTCCTTTAATTCTTGTCAGTTCCTTCCGCAAACTGTTTCAGGCATTCGTTGTAGGCCCCGTTTTCTGAGTGATCAGTTCCGTAGGCGCCAGCCCAAACTGTTTTTTGAAGGCATGAGAAAAATGCGGGAGCGTTTCAAAACCTAGGTCCAGGTAGATCTTGGCAGGTTTTTGATCCTTTTTATCGATTAGGAAGTAAGCTTCCTGCAATCGCCTTTGAACTAGCCAATGGCTTGGCGTATCGTTAAATACCTGTTTGAAATCCCTTTTGAATGCGGAAAGACTCCGGCCTGTTAAGTACGCAAAGCGCTCCAGGCTCACATTAAACTGGTAGTTTCGGTTCATAAACTCTTCGATGTTTATTTTTTCCGGCGTGCGGTAATCAAAAAACAGGCCTGCCAGTTCTGGCTGTGCCTGCAATAAGACCAGCAGCAGTTCTTCGCGCTTAACATCTGCAAAAGCTTCGGCTATTTTTCCATGGTCATAGTGCGGCAGTAACGATTGGATGTAGGCCGGCAACAGCTTATTTGCGGGAAGTAATAAAACGGTTTCGCCTGATCCGGATTTTGGAACTCCGGGATGATGTTTGGCCTGGAATTTTTTGAGAAATTGCTCATCAAAGAAAACAAATACCTTTTCGAGTTCATCGTTGACCATTTCCTTCTTAAACCGGATTAGGCTGTCTTTGCGTGCCAGCCCGCTTTCACCCGACCGCAGCACATGACTGTTGCTGCCATCATACAGATACATTTCGCCTTTGATGATATAAGTAAATGTGTGTTCAGCAACGAACTGTTCGGCTGAGATCACCCCGATATGATAATTTGGTTTACTCATTGAATTGTTGCCAGCAAGGTGCGGGTTTCTGCGACAACGCGGTCCTGAAATTTGGGATCACGAACCTGCTCGGATCCCAACATCGGCTGTCCTTTTTCGTCAAAATATACCCCTGTGCTGCCCGAATCATCTGTCAATACTTTGGTGATCACCTTTGCTGATTTTTCAGGCGTACTGCTGTAATGGGAAAAAGGAGGGAGTATTGACATCAGGTGGCCGAAGAGGAAACGGACAAAGGCATTGGTACTTTCACCGCCAAGACTGGTTCCGCGGGTGATGCCCGGCTCTATCGCATTGTAATATAATCGCCGGTCTTCGCGGGAGAGGGCGAACGCTGCTGCAAGGATACATTGTTTAGAAGTGGCGTAAGCATCTATGCCGGGCATTTTAGCACCGCCTGCTTTCCACTCGCCGCGTGCGCTGGCCGCTACAGAAATAAACCGGCCGCCCTTCATCCCCATGACTTTGGCCGGCCTGCGTTCCGGGTCCTCAATGGCGGAAGCGATAAAAACAACATTGGCCCCGTCCGGCAGATGTGGCGCAAGCGCCTCTGTCAGGGCGAACGCCCCGAGATGATTGGTCGCAAAGGTCAGATCCCAGCCCTGGGCGCTTTTGAGCGGTTTGGAGGGCATAATACCGGCATTGTTCAATAAGCCTGCAATAGGGAGACCCAGCGCGATGATTTCCTGTGCGGCGCTTTTGACACTTTTCATGTCCGAAATATCGCATATAACCGGAATGGCGTCATGCCCTGCGTTTTTCAGCTCTTTTTGTAGTTGGGCGAGTTTTTCCGGGTTACGGCCAACCAGGATCAGCGTACCGTATTTAGCCAGTTCCAGCGCCGTCGCATGGCCTATTCCAGAAGTCGGCCCGGTGATGATATAAGCTTTTTTATTTTTCATGTGCTAAAAAATTTATAGGGCAAAGTTCGCTGTAAATTTTTGATCAAGGTTACCTGTAAAGTCCAAGTTTGGTTGCCTGTAAAGTCCAATATAAAAAAGCATGAACGGGCTTTTACTGATGTGCGGCCACCTGGGCCCGAACCAGAGACCAAAAGATATGCGTCTTTTATTTTCTTTATCCTGGCTGAAAAAAAATATCATTACCCCCGACTGTACATTTTTTTACCTTCTTTGGGCTGTTTAAATGATGCAGGTCTGTTCAAATCATTGATAAATTGGGTCGAGAATTGTATCAGCGAGTTGAGCGCGTCATTGGGTGCAAGTATTTTTCCACTCAGATATTTTTCGCAGTTGATCTATAAATTGGTTCGAACAAAATCCAGTTGCGATCACTCCCAAGTCGAAAGCCTTAAGTCGAAAGATTTGGGCTTTTTCTTTTTAATACGGTTTCAAATTACCTGGAGCATTTGCAAAAGTACGTACTATTATCATGTTCTTTCCCGGTTTTGAATTTCTGGCCCATCCATCGGTTACGCGCAACCGGCATAACAACCAAGCCTTACCCTATATTTATACCACCAAAATATTGTACGGCCCGTCTTAAATATACCAAATATCTAAATTAAAGCAGATGAAAAAGTTAACCCTACTTATTTACGCTTGCCTCTGCACCGCCACGATAGCCTGCAGCCAGGCCGTACAACTGGGTGTTTTCGCCGGGCCGAACTTATCAACACTCGGCTCGCAAAGCATGATCGGCGTTGGCGAAACGGCTGCCCTAACGTTTGGCGCTCATGCCGGCCTCTATACCGAGATAACGGCCGGCCACTGGTCTATCGAGCCGGCGGTGGTTTATGCCGGTATCGGCGGCAGGATCAATTCTATATATAGCCTGAATTCCTATGCAGGGTACGAAGATGTGCATCTGCAATATTTGCAAGTACCTGTAAACATTTTATACAATACCGCCGGTCGCAAATTCTTTTTCGGCGGTGGCCCGTATATTGGCTTTGGGCTTTCAGGCAGCGAAAGCGGCAGCAGCACCTACCTTGGCGTTACCGACGCTTATTATAACGATAAATACACATTTTATAGCGGGAACAAACTCGATTATGGTATAAACCTACTGGCCGGTCTCCACGTCGCAGGCGGAACCTTTTTTACCATTGGTTGCAGCCTTGGTCTAAGGCAAGCCACCTCCCTTGACTATATTATCGTGCGCAATGATGTGATTAGCTTATCAATTGGGCACAGCATATTTTAGCGGATGGTAACTGGGTTGGCGTAGAAATTTTATATCGGGATACCGAAAAAAGAGTATTGAGCCCCGAAGGTTTTTAATAAATTTTTGTTTACAAATATTGCTATCGTCGCGTGGTCCCGCTGCAAAAACCATCCCCTTTAGATCAAAGATTCTTTCGCCCTTCCGACCCCTCAAATCGCTCACAACTGTCCCTCCCTGAAAGGTAAAGCTGGTGACAATTGCAAAAACCATCCCTATCCCTTACCGACGCGAACCCCGAACTCATCACTGTCAGTCCCGGATAAACCTCCTCGATTAGCGCCGGATCGTTTTGAAAATGCACGCAGTCCTGGCAGGCTTGCCCGGATTTACCAAATTGAATCGACTTAAAAATTTTCATGCCTCAATGCGTCACAATGGTTGACCAGTAATGAGCGAAAACGATCACCGACAGGAAATATCCCAACGCAACGTTTACAACCACTCCGGCGGTGAACGCGACAAAGGGTTTGATACCAGCTTTGGCAAATTCGCGGAACCGCGTGGTAAGGCCGATACTTAAAAAACTAAAGGTGAACGCCCAGGTCCGCAAGGATATGATAGGTGTGATGAGCGTTGGTTTTACCAATTTATTGTAATCAGGAAGCGTATGGCCATGCACGATCAGCGTCGTAAGCACCGAGGCGATAAGGAAGCCGATGACGAATTTAGGAAAGCGCCACCAGATTTGGCCCACCTGCACTTTTGAGCTGGTTTCCGAACGCTCCCAAACGGTCACTGCAATCAGCGCCAATACAAAGGACCAGATCCCGATCCAGATATCCCGCCCGATAACTTTGATAAGGGTATACGATGCAAGCGCTTGTTCCGCCGTTCCTGCAATGCCCGAATGTGCGCCTGCCAGTCCGCCATACGATTGGGCAGCGGCCAGGCCTGCCGCGTCGGCAAATTCCGAGGTTCCGATCCAGGCGCCGGCTACCCCTGTAGGCAGATGGATCGTGCGCGAAATTAGTGGCAGCGCGAATATCAGCGCAATAGCCCAAACTACCACCAGCGATATAGCGATGGGCGGATGTTCTTTTTTGGCCCGCACGGCGCCGGCAACTGCGATCGAGGCTGACACGCCGCAAACAGCGCCACCCGCTCCCAATACCGCCGCCAGCCGGTGATCGAGGCCCAGCTTCCGGGCGGTGAAAAAGATAACCAAAAAAGTAACGATGGAAACAATGGAAGCCTGCAAAATAGCCACAGGCCCGGCCCAGATGATCAGCGTGAAAGGCAAAGTGGCGCCGAGCAGCACAATGCCCAGCTTAATATAAAATTCCACCCGGAAACCGGCATCCAGCCAGCGCGGCAAGCCGATCACATTAGAAATGATCAGCCCTACCACGAGCGCAACCAGCGGCGGTTCCAGGTTATAACGATTGGCCTGATCCCAGTTGCCCGCGGCGTAGATGATCGTCGACAGTATAAACAGGAAAATAAAGGACGGAATAAAAGCCTTTGGCTTTTGCCCAATGAACGACACCACGATGCTAAATAGCACCAGGAAAGCGCCTAACAACGCAAGGTACTTTATACCATTCTTTGAAAACTGGGCGCCAAGCTGCGACAAGGATGACCATTTGGCCGGAGCCACCGCGATCCATGAGATGCTGGAGCCGGAAAGATAAAGCACATAGGCAACGATCAGGATACCCAGCCCGAGCCAAACTGCCCACCAGTCTTCTTTTGCCCAAAATTCCTGCCAGCCGGAGGATTGTTTTTCCCCAGCTGTTTGAGTAGTGTTTGTAGTCATATCAGTTAATTGTTTTGAAGATTTATTAGTTGTAAGGCGAAAATAAGTAAATATATTAAACCTATCAAATTAGTGGACTTTAAATTTATATAAAAGCTAAATCGAGTGTAATTTGTAGAGCTTTGCTTCCGCGGGCGCAAGAAGGTTTTATTCGCCCCCGGGGTTTCTCTCAAAGACCTTGGGGCGGGAATATTATAAATATTCTCTTCATTTTTGCTGGTCTTATTTCTATAGGTCGGCAAATTCATTGGTTATTTATTAGCCTTTGTTGATTATCTTAGCTTATGAAATACAAGCTACATAATAACCAGGCCGAGGTGCTTCCTAATATCTTAAACCTGACTTCAAGTGAAGATATCGCTTTGGCAGAGTTCGACGGCTTCCTAAAAGCGGAAATTGTGCTTTCCGAGGAACTGACCGGCAGAACTAAATTTAATGTCAAATATATTCTTCAAATACACAGGTTATCCTTACAACATTTATATAGTTTCGCAGGAAAACTGCGTGATGTGAATATTTCAAAGGGCGGGTTCCCTTTTCCAGCTGCTAAATATCTTGCGCAGTCGATGCTGACATCCGACCGTGAAATATTAAAAAATTTACCCGACAGGTATACTTCGAGAGAAGAATTCATCAAAAGTATAGCCATAGTTCACGGTGAATTATTGTTTATTCACCCTTTCAGAGAAGGGAATGGGCGAACGGCGAGGATATTGGCAAACTTAATGGCCAGGAAACAAGGATATGACGCGTTATTGTTTGAAAAAATAAATAAAGAAAGTTTCGACACTTGTGTTAAGGCCATACAAAAGTCAGCTGAAAAAGATTATGCATTAATGGTAGCGTTGATCAGCTCTATTTTTCCAGGCTAACAGATATCCTTTTTAGCGAGGACGCTGCTGCGTCATCAGAGATATGGATACCCTCTATTTTGAAGGAGGCCACCATCGACTTTAGTATCTGCGCTCTCAAAGAGGTTTTATCCTTAACCAAGTTTTTAGCTTTCTTGTTCATCTAACAAAAATATAGAAAAATTCAGACAAATATGATACCCGAACAGCCGATAAGTTGCTAAAATGATACAACCGTTAAAATTCAAGAACCTCCGTATGATGATATTCGATAGCTTATAGTGGAACTGCCATTATGCAATTTGGTTTTTAAAGACATTTATTTATAAACAAACAGTGCTTGCTGTTAAAGCCGGTGCAAGTATAACACTTGAGCTGGCGAATATTATATCAATTTATCCTTCCGTGCGGCTTTGATCGCGTCTGCTTTGGAATTTACATCGAGTTTGATATACACGTTTTTTATATGCGTTTTTACGGTTTCCGAATCAATAAACAAGTCGTTTGCAATCTGCGACCGGCTTTTGCCTTCGCTTACCATTTCCAGTATTTGAGTTTCGCGTCTTGATAAGGGCGACTGCTGGTTTTTTTGGAAAGATTTGATCACCATCCGCGCTACGTTGGTGCTCATGGGGCCGCCGCCCTCGCAAACTTCCTTTATGGAGTCGATGATCTTTGATATCGGGCTATTCTTGGTCAGGTAACCCGAAGCGCCGTTTGACAGTGCGTTAAACACCTGCTCTTCCGATTCGTACACGGTGAGCATGATGATATAGGTTTTGGGGAGCTTTTTCTTTATCCAAAGTATAGCCTCAATTCCGTTTGTGCCGGGCAGCTCAATGTCGAGCATTACAACCGCGGGGCTGTCATTGACGACGTTTTTTGAAGCATCTTCAAATGAAGCATAGGAACTAACCACAAAAAAACCTTCAACATCATTGATCAGCGTAGTGTAGGCATTCCTCAGCACTTCGTCATCTTCGATAATCGCGATGGTGGTATTTTTCATCTTTTAGTGCAAATGCGGTATCTTTTTAATAGTGAGGGTAACGCTTGTACCTTCATTTAACGACGACCTCGTCTCAATAACCCCGTTTATCTTTTTCGCCCGGTTATTGATATTCCGCATCCCATTACCGCTTTTTATGGTTTCGATATCAAAGCCTTTACCATCGTCTTCCACGACTATACTCATGCTGTTATCGTCGTTTAAAAAGGCGGTTGCGTTAACGTTTTTTGCACCGGAATGCCTTAACGCGTTATTAAATAATTCTTTAAGGATCATCGTAATGTTACGGCCATAGCCCATCGGCAAAGTTATTTCCTTAAAGGTATCATTTGTTAAATCAGAAGTAAAACCAATGGGTGAGTTTAAAAAAAGGTCGATCCCGAATTCTTTTGCATGGGTTAAAACTTCTGATAAGCGGTCGTTGTCAGGATCAAGCGCCCACAAAATATGTTTACTGCCTGTAAATAAAGCATCGGCATTTTCCTTGATCTGGTCGATAAGTTTTCTTTGATCGGAAAAGGCCACGTCAACCTTTTTATAAAGTATGTCCGAGAGCACATTGATCCTGGTTAATTTATTCCCGAGATCATCATGAAAATCTTCCGCTGTCTGTTTGCGGACCTTAACCTGCTCTTCGAGGCGCAAATGTGCTATCAACTTTCTTTTCCGCTCTTCCTGCACGCTAAAATATTTCCATGTTGATGCGCTGACCAAAAAAAGCAATAATACCATTGCTACTTTAAACAAAGCGGTTTGGTACCAGGCAGGGGTTATTTCGAAAGAAAAGCGCGCAATATTTGATGGCGCCCCCGCGAGGTTGAACGACCTGGCATAAAAAACATATTTACCGGGCGGTAAGGAAGGATAATCAACAACATTATTGTTTACCTGGGGGCAAAACCGCGCATCCAGCGGCCACAATTTATAACTATATAAAACATTACGCGGATTTTTTAAATAAATGCCATCAAAACCGATGGTAATGTGGCTGTTATTAAAAGGAAGTTTTAAATTTTCGGGTTCCTTATAGCCATCTTTATAGGTGTACTTAACCGCTTGCTTGTTGTAAAACAACACGTTCTGTATAGTTGTATGGGGCGCGGTAAACGGGTTTAAAGGCAAATCCCTTTTAACTACAAGCAGGCCCCTTGTGGTTCCGATCCAAACCTGGTTATCGTCAAGTAAAAGTGCATCCTGGTTGCATTCCACAAACAGGTTACTGATATTTTCGTTGATTATTCTTTGGAATGTACCGTCGTTTTTTATTCTAAATTGATTCACCGCGCGCCCCGTCCCTACCCACAATACCTCATCCTTATCGATATCGATACTGTAAGCGCTCGGCGAGCTTAACCCGTTTTTTTCATCCAAATGAATTACCGGGCCGCCATGGGGATTCCATATAAACAATCCGTGCTCAAAAGTCCCAATGTAAATGCGGCCTTTATAATATTTCAAACAGTTTATGTTCGAGCCCTTTAAGAAATCCGCTTTGAAGGTGGTGTCTATTTTCTTGCCCTTTACCAGGAATAACCTATTAGGCGCGCCAACCAGTATCGAATCCGGACCTGTCTCGATCAGGCCGGTGCATATGCCGTTTATGCCGTTTATCCTTTTAAAGCCTTTATCCCAATAATAACATCCGTTGCCTGTAACCACCCACATTGTTTTCAACCGGTCTTGCTGCACGGCATTAAACTGTATCTTGGGGTCATTTTTATTCCCCGGGTAAATCCTGGTGAAATTCGATCCTGTTTCTTTCCATAATCCTTGTACCGTACATATCCAGGTGTCATTTTCTTTGTCTGTATACAAACAATGGAAAATATCAGCGGGATCCATCGAAGGAAGCTTAATTTGGCTTATTTTTTTCCCGTTATAGGCCATTAACTTGCTCCCGCCTGTCATCAGGATAGTATTGTTCCTGTCTTTGGCCACTTGCAAAATTGGCTCGGTAATGCCCTGTGCCTGGTCAAAAATTAAAAAGCCATCTCCTTCAAATCTAAATATGCCCGCCCCGTTTGTACCGAACCATATATTGTTATCAAAATCCTTAAAAATGTGATTAACCGGGTAATCAGTAAACCCATTGCTTTGATCAAAATAATTCGGGTTATTGTTGTTGAAATAATAAGCCCCTTTGTTTGTACCGATCCATAATCCATTCGAATTGTCCTGGGCCAAACAATTGACAGCGCTTACACCGTTTTTCTGAAAGTCGATTTTTATCTCCCTGACAGTATTTTTCCTCGCATAAAACACCCCGGTTCCGGTTAGCAGATATATAGCGTCGTCATCGTTCCGGTCAACGATAAATTGCTTGATGACGGCGCCTTTTGAAAGGTTAAGAGGTATAGTACTGATCCATTTTTGACTTTTCAAACAGTATACCCCCTCATTCTGAACGGCGGCCAGCATGTCTCCGTATTTGTTTATGGTTAGCGCTGTTACAATATCCTTCCCTCCGGTAACACTCACATTTTGCATGCGGCCCCCGCTTATTTTAAACAAACGCTGATTTCTTAACCCCCAGATGTTGTCAAGGCGGTCGGCTATCAGCTCAGTTGCCGCGATCAGGGAATCATTCTTATCCCCAACAAACCTGGTGGTTCTATCGGCATAAAAATAATATAGTCCTTTTGAATTGCTCACCCAAATCTTTCCGCTATGGTCTATTGTCAGCGCAGCCGCAAAATCAGTTGAAGTATTATCTTTAGTTACCGGTGTAAATGTCTTCCCGTCGAACCTGTTGACCCCTAAAAATGTCGCTATTACAAGCCGGTGGCTATTGTCCTGGGCGATGCGCGTCGCCTGCGATTGAGCCAATCCATCCTCGATACCGTAATTTGTAAAGCTGTATTTTTGGGCAAAAACAGCCGGGGACCATAACATTATGGCCAAAATGAAGAACATAACGGCTATTGATCTTCCTTTAGGAAAACTAAACATTTTGTATATCATGTACCTAAAGGCAAAACCAGGTTATTTTATTTTCAATGTAAATATCAGCATCGAAAATTTGACTATAGTGCAATTTGTTAAAAATGTTATCATTCTGGTTCATAATCACGCAATGCAGGGCGGTACGTTTTAGGATATTTCCCTTTCGATATATACTTTTCCCCGGTCTTCTATGTCAATTTGTACTTTTCGACTTAAGACTTTTGACTTAAGGCTTAAGACTATCCGTCATTTTAATGATTGACAGAATACAAAGAGGAGGTTAGGAGGGGTAAAGAGACCTGTGCCCTGGTTTCTCAGTACCTCCTCCGCGTCCTCAATGTTTAACCGGGCGATTTAGTAATCCCCGGCGCTAAAAGTTCCTCCCCGAAATTCAGGGGAGGTAAGGAGGGGTAAAGAGACCTGCGCCCCGGGGTTCTCGATGCCTCCTCCGTTTCTTCGCGGTAAAAATTGCCGCAACTATCCTTAAATACACGAATCAAGAGTCAAAATAATCCTGCAAATGGGGGAAGGAACCTGAATAAGGAATTAAATTCCGGCCACTTTGCATTTGATAACTTGTCCATATCATCGGTATTTTTCTTGATTCCTGACTCTTTCTCCTGCCACTGCTACTGCCACTGCTACTGCTACTCAACCCGGCTCTCTGTTCTTGGCTCTTGGCTCTTGGCTCTTGGCTCTTGGTTCTTGGTTCTTGATTCTCGATTCTTCACTCGCATAAAACACCCCCGGGCCTATGCTACATGATTTCTATAAGTCCCGGGGGTAAAATGAAATTTGTTTTTGAAAAGCTTTATAAATGTGCTGGGGCAAGTAAAACCAACCAGGTTCACAATTTCATTTAATGTATAGTCCGTGTTTTTCAGCATATGCCGTGCATTGTCCAGCCTGGTTTGTATCAGGTATTGGTGCGGAGAGCAGTTATATATCTGTTTAAAAGTGCGGAACAAATGTGTCGGCGATAAACAGGCATGCGCGCTTATATCCTCCAGGCTGATATCCTGGTTATAATTGCTTAACATAAAATCCTTGGCCAGGCTTAATCTTTTAAACAATTCATCCCGCGTACTGGCATTTAAAGCATCTAAACGATTGCTTTTATGCAGTACCTCTCTATAATAAAGACGATAAAAAAGCAGCAGGGAATGATAAATATAATCGTCGAGCAAAAGGTCGTCGGAGTTTTCATTAAAATGATCGATCAGATGCGACAGGTTATATTTAATATCCCCTTTACATGGATATATTGTTTCTAAAAAAGTGCTGCGTTGTATTAGCTCGCTATCAATCGGCTCGTCGATCAGTTTTCGGTCAGATGAGGAAAAACCATATTGAAAATCCTGGAGGAATCTCTTTGAAAAAAAGATTGCAAAAGTACTGGCTATTGAATCCGAATAAATAGTCCGGTCATACGCGGTCCCTTCATTAATGATCAAAAAGTTACCCGGAAAAACAGTCACGGTTCTTTTACCGATCTTATATTTTTCACTGCCATTGAACACGGCATGCAATGAAAGCTCATTTCTCTGATCAGTATAGCTGGCTTCAGTAGTTATTTCACTATGCAGCTTATTTTGATTGTATAGCACTTTAAAAGTTTTCATCAATCAGTATAATCTCTTCTTTCCAAAAAGGTGTATTTGTTGCCCCATGGGTCTAAGATCTCGAATGCCAACCCTTCAGGTATATAATGCGGCTTGTTTAAAATACTTAATCCATCCGGGCCGATATGATGAAAGTCATTTAAGCAGTCGGTGGTGTTGATGACCAGGCTGGGATCATTATTGTCATTCACACTTTGCCGGGCGGTGGTAAAGATTTCATAGAAATTTCCATAGTTATCGCCAATCATCACACCGCTTAGGTTTTTTGAAACAGGATGCGTGTGCACAACAAATCCCAACTTTTCCACTAAAAAGTCCAACGCCATTTTTGGCTCATTTAAATAAAATGGTAAACCATTTATCACTTCGCTGCTCATTTTTTTCGCCGGTAAGCCATAGTTCAAATTTACCTTGACTAAGCTCCGCAGGGCTACCCCTAAAAGGGGGATTTTGATTATTGGTAGTTTCCACCTATTTGCCAAAAATCTTACGCCGTATTATTACAATACTCGATACTCCTCGTTTCGGGAAATTTTTTTAACTGATAATTCTATTTACCATGAGATACGCTCATCTGCGCCCCCCGTGACTGCGACTTTATCAAAACAGTACACATACAAGAACCAACATCTCTTTTAAATTAACTAACATGAAACAAAAATTACTTTTAATTATAGGTTTAAGCCTGGCTGTTTTCTTCCAGGCTTTCGCACAAAACCATAAGGTTACCGGTACAGTTACGGCCAAGGATGATGGCCTGCCTGTTATAGGCGCATCAGTAAAGATCAAAGGAACAACTACTGGTGTTCAAACAGCCACCAATGGTTCCTATACCGTTAATGTACCAGCCAACGCAGTACTTATATTCTCATATATCGGCTATAACACCCAAACCGTTCCTGTTGGCGCCAATTCGGTTATAAACGTTGTGCTCGAACCTGCAAGCCAGGTGCTGGGAGAGGTAGTGGTAACAACCGCATTAGGCATTAAACATTCAGAAAAAGAACTGGGTTATTCTACGGCCGAGATTACCGCTAAACAAATTACCGCGACCGACGCAACAAACGTGGCCAATGGTTTAACGGGCAAAGTGGCTGGTTTGGCTGTTTACGAACTGGATAACAGCGTCGATCCAAACATTGCGATCGTTCTTCGCGGTAACCGTTCCCTCGAAGGCGACAACAACGCACTCATCGTATTGGACGGCGTTCCGATGCCTGGTGCACTGCTTAGTTCCATCAACCCAAATGATATCGCCGATATATCCATACTGAAGGGCGCCGGCGCCGCGGCGATCTATGGTTCCGAAGCATCCAACGGTGTGGTAGCAATCAGTACCAAAAGAGGTTCATCTACGGGCAAACCAACTATCGTCTATCAAAACTCTGTGCAGGCCGAAATGGTGGCCTTCTATCCCAAATTGCAAACAAGTTTTGGAACCTATGGTGGTGAAGGTAATTATATAAACCCGGTTACCGGGTTTACGGAGTATGTTCCTTACGAAAACCAGGAATATGGCCCGGCCTATAACGGTCAGCCGGTACAATTGGGCGCTCCGCTTGATAGCGCCAACGGTGTAAAGGACATTGTACCTTACAAAGCGTACCCGGTTAGCCCGATCGACGCATTTTTCCAAACAGGTATTACCGAGCAGAATGATATTTCCTACTCGCAGGGCGATGCTAAGAACAGCATTTTTGTTTCTGCTCAAAATGCATACCGGACAACTGTTGTACCGAATGATAAAAATGTCAGGGATGCCTTCAGCATACGGGGGCACCATACCGATGGAATATTTTCCGTCGATTATTCGGTCGAATATAGTAAAACCACGATCAGTACTTATATAGGGAATAACAATCCATTAAACACACAATACGGAATCCCGTTGCCCGGTAGTTATGTGACCACCGCCGGCGCTAATGACCTGTATTCATCCATTTTGCAGCTCCCGGCGTTTTATAACATTAAGGATTTCCAGAATCCGAACTCTGATCTCGGCAATGCAAGCAATTATCCTGATGCTTATGCCATCAACCCATACTGGATCGTTGACGAGGCACGGCGAAATGAGCAGCGGGATGTATTTTTGGGCCAGCTAAAGTTAGCAGTCGATGCTACAAAGTGGTTAACCATAAGTTACCATGTCTCTGATAATTTTGGCATCGACCAGGAAGAATATACCAAGGCACAGGTAAACTTTACGCCGTACTCCATCAGCGATCCATTCGGTGCAGGCAGTAACCCAGCAGTATTTGTAACCGGCGTATCGCCCGGCAGTGCTTATGACGTTTACCAGTATGGCGACGGTACAAACAACAACCCCGGGTACGCCCGGCTTCAGGGCGATGCCTTGGTTGATTTTCACCCCAACCTGATCAAGGATATTAAAACCGACCTCCTGGTGGGTAACTCGATCTATCAATTATACGATAAGTATCAAATAACCGGGAGCAGCGACCTGCTGGTAGATAATTTTTATAATATCAATACCATAGGCGGCCAGCCAGTAGCGCAGGAAGGCGATTATGTAGTGCGAAATATTTCATTTTTCGGCGACCTGAATTTGAGCTACAAAGGTTTCCTTACCCTCGAAGGAACCTTCAGAAATGAACAGGATTCGAGGTTATCCAAAGCTGAACGATCGTTTAATTATCCTTCGGCAAAGGTCTCCTTCGTGCCTACTGATGTGATCGCCTCGTTGAAGAACAGTGATGTTTTAACCTATGCAAAGTTCTATGGCTCGGTAAGCCAGGTTGGTAATATTAACATCGGGCCTTACTCAATTTACGACACCTTTGGTATTACCCCGGGTTTCCCGTACGGATCACTGGGTGGCTTAAGTGCCAGCAGCGTCAACTATAGCCCTACACTAAAGCCTGAAATAACCACTGAAACCGAAATAGGCACTGAACTGGCCTTCTTCAGAAACCGGCTGGATTTTAATTTCTCTTATTATAATTCGTTCGACAGAAATCAAACCGTTCCCATTTCTACCTCAATTGCTACCGGGTATTCTACTTCTATATTAAATATTGGCGAAACACAATCACAAGGATATGAGTTCCAGTTAACAGGGCAAATATTTACACAGGCAAAAAACAATTTCGGCTGGACACTTGGGGGCAACCTGTCCATCAATAATTCGAAAGTTATATCACTGCTGCCCGGTGTTAACCAATTATCCCTGGGCGGCCTTGACTATGCCGTGGTTGGGCAGCCTTTCCCATTACTCCAGGGCACCGATTTTATACGCGACCCGCAAGGCCAGGTAGTAGTAGGCGCAACCGGGTATCCGCAAACCGCATCGGCGCTCACCGATTTTGGCAGAACAACCCCGAAGTATGATTTAGGGGTAACAACTAACTGGACTTATAAGTTTGTGACCCTGGGCGCGGTGTTTGAATACCGTGGCGGCGATGTAATTTATAATTCTATCGGCAACTCACTGGTTTTTACCGGTTCATCCGCATATTCAGCATCAAATGGCCGCCAGCGGTTTATTTACCCAAATTCAGTAATTCAAACCGGGCCAAACACCTATGCACCTAACACCAGCATTAGCGTACAGGATGGTAATTATGGTTTCTGGCAAACTTCGCAATTCCAAAGCACCAACAGCCCATGGGTCACCAGCGGCGCCTTCTGGAAGCTGCGCGAAATAAACCTCACATTCAGCTTAGATAAGTTTATTAAAAATAAAAAATACATCAAGGGCCTTGCGGTAGCATTAACCGGAAGAAACCTTTTTATCTGGGTGCCTAAAGAGAACACCTATACCGATCCTGAATTCTCCGATACGTTGCCGACCAGTAGTGCACGAGGGTTTACTGATATAAATGAATTACCCGGCACGCGGGTATTTGGCGGCAGTTTAAAAGTAACGTTGTAATTTTTTAAATATAAAGCGATGAAAAAATACATTTCAATTATAACATTAGTTTTTATAACCGGCATGGCCGGCTGTAAAAAGACCTACCTCGACCAGGAGGTTAACCCGGATTTTCCATCGGTCACTACGCCGCAATATACGTTGGCCGGCGCTGAAGAATCGTCCGCAGCGATTTTAACGCTCGACTATCCTGAATATGGCGAATGGGGTGGGATCTGGTGCTTTAGCGGCAGCTATACGCCTGATGCTCAATTCCAGGAGTTTGCGGTTTCGATCACTGTTCCACCCCAGCCTAACGACGCGTGGGGCGACCTATACAGCAATCTCACTAACTATAACAATTTGCAGGTTAGCTCAGAAGCGGTGCCCGCCGATGCGAACTTTGAAGCAATTGCCATGATCATGAAGGCATTTGACTTTGAGCAACTGGTGGATAATTATAATAATGTGCCTTATACCCAGGCCTTTCAGCCTGCCACAAAACTTTTCCCTGCTTATGATACCGGCCAGTCTATTTACAACGACCTGGTGAAGCAACTGGATGCCGCTATCTCTTTAATTAGCAAAAGCGGGGCTTCGGCCACCAATCCGGGCACTTCCGATATTATTTACGGGGGGAATATGACCAACTGGCAAATATTTGCAAACACCCTTAAATTACGGCTGGCCATACGCCAAAGCAACCTAAGCACCAACACGGCGCAGGCAGACTTAGCCTCCACTGCGAGTATCGGTTATATAGGTGTTGCAACCGAAGCTGATTGCCAGCCTGGTTATTCGAATGCCTTAGGCAAGGAAAATCCTTTTTATGCGATCTATGGATTCGATCAAAATGGCAACCCCGGAGCCGGCTATGAAACGCAAAGATCAAATATAGTGGCATCTAACCTGATGAAAAGCCTTAACGACCCCAGGGATTCTGCTTACTATCAAACAGTCAACGGCGCCATTAACGCACTTCAGCTGGGCAACCCGCAAAATGCGTCAAACGCGGTATCAAGCCCGCTTGGCCCCGGCATTATAAAAAGCCCTGAACAGCCATCTATAATATTTTCTGCGTATGAATCTTTATTCCTGCAGGCCGAGGCTGTGGCCCGGGGCTGGATACCCGGTTCCGCCGCCGCGCTCTACAATGCAGGCATCACAGCGTCCTTCAATGCGGTTAACGCACAGGGACCGGTTGCAGCATACCTGGCCCAACCAGCCGTGGCCTATCCCGCAGGTGGTACACTAAATCAGCAGGTAAAAGCTATCATCACTCAAAAATATATTTCGTTGAATAGCTATTTTAACCTCGAAAACTACAATGAGTTCCGAAGGACCGGTTACCCGGTATTACCGCAAAACCCGGCTTCGCAGGATCCTGCCGCAGTATCTCAAACGCTTCCGTTAAGAATACCTTACCCCCTTAGCGAACTGAATACCAACCCGGCAAACCTGGCTTTGCAGGGTAACATCGACATATTCACGTCAAAAATATTTTGGGCCCAATAAAATCTAAAAAGATGAAAAAGATGAAATATTCAATAATAACTATGATTTTGGTTACGGCGGTTTTTAACCTGAGCTCGTGCCTCAAAGACAGTAAGTGGTATGTAAATGTCTCGCAAGGCATACCACTCGTGGAGTTGCCACTTGAAGCGCGGAACCTGCCGGGCAACCTGGTGCCTGAAGCATTGCCTATTTCAACAACCCCGCAGGTGATCCAGGTGGCTGTAAATTTAGCCTATGCCAACACCCTGAGCACTCCGGTCACTGTTACCTTAGCCGTTGATCCCTCTGCTGTTGCAACCTATAACACTGCCAATGGGTTGGACACCGGGGGTAATGTACCCTATACGTTGCTGCCGGCTGCCGACTATTCCATACCCAGTTACCAGGTTGTGATACCGGCTGGCCAGCATTTGGTCTTTATGAACATAAATGTCAACACAAGCTTGGTTGATCCTTCGGGGCTGTTCATTTTGCCGATAAAAATAGTAAACGGCGGCGGGCAGCAGATCAGTAATTACAATGAACTCCTTTTGGCCGTTGGCGCGAAAAACCAGTACGACGGTGAATATACGGTCACCGGTACGCTGTCGGATAACACAACCTCAACTATAACCGGCTCCTATCCCGAAACGGTTTACCTGGAAACGGCAAGCGGCACTACCGACGCCTTTTATGATCCGAACCTGGGCTTCGGGCACGCAATCACCACAAGTACAGGCGCCAGCTATTATGGGTCATTTGCCCCGGTATTTACCTTCAGCGGCAGCTCCATTACAGCTGTTACCAATTATTACGGGCAATACTCAGGCTCGCACTTACGGTCGGCAGTATTATCCCCAACCGGCGTAAATAAATATACCAGCGGAAGTCCTGGCCAGGCCGGTTCTGTATTCCAGGTTACGTACATAATGGATCAGGGCAATCCCGGTGTACCGCGTACCACCTTCGTGGAAACATTCACGTACCAGGGCCCAAGGCCGTGAGTAAAAAAGCTAAAGGCGCAAAGCAGAAAGCTAAAATATTGATCATTAACAGACTTAATTAAAACTAATATTTGAACATGCCAAGCCGCCTCAATTCAGGGGCGGCTTTTTATTAGGCTAATTTAACGGGAGCCGTTAAATTACATAAATTGGTACAATTCACTCATTCGAATAATTCTTCGCTGTTTACATTTGATACAGCTGATCAGGTAGCTACGTTAATAGTACGATCAGTTAATAGTTAATTAAAAAGTCAAATACGCGAGGTATCTGACTTTTTTTTTGGAACTTTCTAAAGTTTTTTTAGAAAACAATTATGCTACGTTCAGGGCGCGGTTCACCTTTTGCTTCCCATCAATTGGAAACAATTTGAAGGGTTAGAAAAACGGCTGGCCTGGCACATTGATAATAATTTAACTCAACAAGTTGATTAAAACACATTAGATAAAATTAAGATATGAAAACTACACTCAAAAAAAATGCGCTTGGATGCTTATTGGTCGCTGCGCTGCTCCTGTTTAACAGCAACTGTACCAGCCAGAGTGCAGGGCTTCCAAACCAAACACTAATTAAAGCTTATTACACGGCCTTCGAGAAAAAAGATTGGAACATGTTAAAGTCCTTGCTCGCGGATGGTTTTACTTTCACCAGCCCGAATGATGATCATATTGATGTAAACGTCTATAAGGAAAGATGCTGGCCAAATTCCGCTAATATCAAAAGATTTGATATAGATAAACTGATGATTAATGGAGATGAAGCCTTTGTAACCTATAACGGCTGGACTACAAGTGGTAAATTATTCAGGAACACGGAGTATTTTAAATTTAAAGACGGGAAGATAAAAGAGAATGTGTGTTACTTTGGCCCCGGCATCAGTTACCCCAATAATACCGCAAAATAACGACCATAAACGTACACGAAACGAAAAAACTATATAAAATGAAAAATACACTCAAAAAAATTGCGCCTGGATGCTTATTTGCCATCACGCTGCTTTTGCTTACCATTAACTGTTCCGCCCAGAGCGGCAAGGAAGCTAATGAAAAAACAGTTAGAGCGGTTTATACCGCTTATGAGAAAAAAGATTGGAACCTATTGAAGTCCCTTTTTGCTGATGGGTTTAATTTCAACAGCCCAAATGATGACCATATTGATATAGTGGAATATAAGAAACGATGCTGGCCAAATGCATACAATATCAAAAGTTTTCAAATCGATAAGCTTGTCGTTGATGGAGATAATGCCTTTGTGCTCTATCATGGCTGGACTTTGGATGGCAAGGAAATGGAGAACACGGAATATTTTACATTGAAAGACGGTAAAATAAAGGAGTTTACTTGTTTCTTTGGCCCCGGCATAAGTTTCCCTAACAACACAAAAAAATAAGGGATAAAAGTGTTTTTCGGCTTACATCCGTCCAGGTCCCCACTTTGAACGTACGAAGGGGGGGTGAATTATATACAGCCAAAAAAATCAGCTTTTAACTTAGCCGGAGGGAAGATGGCGGAGATCCAAACCTTTCTTTAAATGCGCGGCTGAAATGGGAAACGGTTTCGAAACCTGATTCAAATGCTATCTCATTTATTGTGCTTTGTGTCGTACTGAGCAGGTGCCTGGCATAGCTTAATCGCTTTTCGAGCAGCCATTTCCCGGGAGTGGTGTCAAATAAGTGCTGAAAATCACGCTTAAAGGCTGAAAGGCTGCGGTTGCTCATCCTCGCAAACTCCTCAAGCTTCAGGTTATAGCGATAATTGTCCGTCATCAATCGTTCCAGCGCGACCGGCCGCGGCTCATGAACCAACGAACAAAAATACGATAGCAAGCCTGCATTGGACGGGTTATCCGCAATGGTTAAGATCAATTCCTTAAACTTCAGTTCCAGCAAGGATTGCGCAGGTTCCTTTGCTTCGCCGAAATAGGAGGCCATAGAAAGAAAGAACCCAGCCAGCGTTTCGCTGGTATTTAAGGTGAACACTTGCCTGTGCTGGGCAGGTGTAGCAGGCGCGCTGAATTTTTTACCCAGGGTTTGGCAAATAAAATCATCCGGGATAAAGAACAGCACCAGGCAAAAGCCTACATCAAAAAATTGCTCCAGCACAAAGGCCCCTTTCCGGATGAATATGCAGCTGCCCTGGCCAATGTCATACGAACCTTCTGACGTATGCCATATCTTCCTGCCTTCTACCACATAGAAAAGATAATTGTATTGGGTCCATAACGCCGAAAACCTCGTTTTCATCAGGCGTGCTTCAGCGGGACAGCTGAATACGGTGATCAGCGTATCGTTACAGTTGAACTGCCGGTAATAGTTCGGATGCTGCAATACGCTTTCGTAAAAGTTACGCATGGCTGGTAATTACGATCTAAAAATAATGATTTGGACTTTAAAGTAGTGCAATCTGGACTTTTAAGATAAATTGTTGAGGCTAACTACAGCTAAATTTGAGCAATTAAAACTTAGGACATGACAAGTGAAAGTAGTAAAGGTATCCAGATTCCGCCTGGGGAATTTAAAAAAATAGGATACGAGCTGATTGATCAGATTGCGCTATTTCTCGATACCATAGCACAAAGGCCGGTAACTACGGAAAAGAGTTCCATTGAGCTGATGGATCTATTGGGCGACGATCCGCTCCCCGAACTCGGTCGGCCCCCGGGGGAAATATTGTCAAAGGCAACTGAGTTGTTATTTAATTATTCACTTTTGAACGGCCATCCGAAATTTTCAGGGTACATTACTTCATCCCCGGCGCCCTTGGGCGCACTGGCCGATCTGCTCGCATCAGCTGTCAACCCCAACGTTGGCGCATATAGCCTCAGCCCGGTTGCCACGGAAATAGAAAAGCAAACGGTCAGGTGGCTGGCAGCCTTTGTCGGCCTTCCGGCTACCTGCGGTGGCTTACTTGTCAGCGGAGGCAATATGGCCAATTTTACCGCCTTTATAACAGCACGAACTATCAAAGGCCCGCCGGAAATTAAAGAAGAAGGTATATCAAACGAGTCGATGAAATTGACGGTCTATTGTCCCGTTTCAACCCATAGCTGGATAGAAAAGGCTGCGGTACTGTTCGGCCTGGGTGCCCGGTCTGTACGATGGATAGCCCTTAATAAGGCCGGGCAGATGGATAACCGCTTATTGGAACAAAAAATTAACGAAGATCTGTCAAATGGCTGCCGGCCGCTTATGGTCATAGGAAACGCCGGCGACGTTAGTACGGGAGCGGTCGACGATTTGGAGGGTGTTGCGGCCATCTGCAAAAAATACATGCTGTGGTTCCATGTTGACGGCGCCTATGGCGCTCCTGCAGCTGCCGTACCCGAATTAAAACACCTTTTCGATGGGATTGAAAAAGCAGATTCGGTGGCTATGGATCCGCATAAATGGTTATACAGCCCACTGGAGGCTGGCTGTGTTTTGGTAAAAGATCCTCATCATCTCCTGACGACATTTAGTTCCCACCCGGTTTATTACAACTTCAATAACGATAGCAACAACCCAACGCTGAATTATTATGAATACGGGTTCCAGAATTCGCGTGGCTTTAGGGCGCTGAAGATTTGGACGGTGCTGCAGCAAATGGGCAAAGCTGGGTATATCGGCCTGATAAACGAAAATATCGCATTATCCCGCCTGTTATTTCAGTTAGCTGAAGCGCACAGCGAGTTGGAAGCGGTTACGCAAAACCTCAGCATCACGACTTTCCGGTTTGTTCCCGAAGCATGCCAGGCCGATCCTGTCGGACATGAACTTTATCTGAACAAGCTCAACGAGGCATTGGTCAATCAGCTGCAGGCTGGCGGTGAGGTGTTTTTATCAAATGCAGTGGTAATGGGGAAATATTGTCTGCGGAGCTGCCTGGTTAATTTCCGCACAAGTAAAAAAGATATCCATGAAATCGTCGATGTGGTCATCCGGGAGGGCCGGAACGTACATCAAAATTTGATCAGCAAGCAGGGTAATTATTAAAAACTTAAAATTAATTCATATGAATCCAAACAAAGCATTATGGGAAAAAGGCGACTTTACCCGGATTGCAGAAACAATGCGCGAAAGCGGGGAGGCGCTGGTCGCGAAACTGGGTATTACCGAAGGCCTTAAAGTACTTGACCTGGGCTGCGGCGACGGCACTACCGCCATACCGGAAGCCCGGCTGGGGGCGCAGGTGGTTGGAGTTGATATCGCCGCGAACCTTGTAGAGGCGGGAAACAAACGGGCGGAAGCGGGGGGGTTAACAAATATTTGCTTCCGTGAAGGTGACGCCACCAACCTGAGTGAGTTAGCGGATGGCTCATTCGACGTGGTCATAAGCATCTTCGGCGCCATGTTCGCGCCGAAGCCATTTGATGTCGCCCGGGAAATGGTGCGCGTGACGCGTGCAGGCGGTCGCATCGTTATGGGCAATTGGATACCAGGCGACCCCACGCTGGTAGCGCAGATCCTGAAAGTTAGTTCTGCTTACACGCCCCCGCCGCCTGATGGATTTGTGAGCCCGATGCTTTGGGGTGTTGAGGGCCAGGTTACTGAGCGCTTTGTTAGTGCCGGTATTGCCGCTGAAGTCATAAGTTTCAGCAGGGAAACATTCACCTTCAAGGCCCCCTATAGCCCGGCTGAATTTTTAGACGTCTTTAAAAATTACTATGGCCCAACCATGAATGCATTTGAAGCCGCCGAAAAAAGTGGTAAGGCTGCTGACCTTCAGCAGGAACTGGAGACTTTATTTATTGGTCAGAATAAAAGCAATGCTGACGACACTACAACCATACCCGCTACTTTTTTATTGGTAACTGTAAGGCGTTAGTCAGGCCGAACTGAAGCACCAATCGCCCGTTCAAGTGTAGGCGCCTGAACAGGCCAGGCGGTTTATTTCGACATCTTCGTCTCATGCGTTAAAATGCATTTCCACCCGCCGTCCTCCCAGCACCAAACGTCGGTTTGGCGCTCCTGCACGTCGAAGGGTTTACCCTGTAGTACGCCTGACGTTTCCACTTTTGTCGTAACCACCGCGGTATTTCCGTGCAAACGCACCCTGGGTTCTGACGTCGAGAATGTCTTTCGCGTCAGGTGACCTGACTTTATTCCATCGGGGAATGTCGAAGGTCCCTCACCTATGCCACCCGTTGTAGCAATCACGGCCCAGTCTTTGTCCAGCATGCGTGCAATTCCTGTTGTGTCATTATCCTGTATTGCTCTTGATAACTCATTGTCCGCCGCAAGTGCATTTTCTGCCGTAGGCCCGATTGAAGATTTTGTACGGGTCATTGGCTTGGCGTTAATATAAATAACAACAGCCGCCATCAGTACAACTGCCGCCAAAATCAGCAAGGGTCTTAGCAGTTTCGCTTTTCTTTGCCTAACCGGGTAGGCAGGTTCATAGTGGTTGCCGTTTGTCAGCATATGTTCCTGCTGTGCCTGAGCAGCCTTGCCGTCACCGTTCTGCGATTTAAAGGCCCGCCAGTTTTCGTAACCCAAAAACTGCACCAGCGTATCGAGCGTATGCGAATTCGGCAGGCTGTCGTATTTAACTTTACCCCAAACCCGTTTAAGCGTTATATGACTCAGCGCCACGCCTGTCCGCTCCTGAATTTTTTCGCTCAGGGCCACAAAATCCTGGTTGGTCCAGTCGTCACTGTCGCCCCAGCCTGTATTCTCCTCAAACAGCCGCTTTGTTTTCTCAATCAGTAATTCCTCGGTTTGCATAGTGTGGTATTCGTTTTATTCAGGTTTTCTGCCGCTAATATTTTTGCTGTCATATCTCATAAACGGAATAAAGCCGTCGGCGGACTGGAGTCAACTCAACAGTAATTATCGAAGCCGACCCTGTGCCTTTCTATCGCCTCACCACTTTTGGCTTTCTCACATCTCACATCTCATATCTCATATCTACTCCCTTCACCACTCACCCTTCCTCCTCAACTCCGGCCATAGACTTTGAGCCATGAACAATCAAACTGCTACTGCCACTGCTACTGCTACTTTCCTCTCAAACCTCATATCTCACATCTCACATCTACTCCCTTCACCACTCACCCTTCCTCCTCAACTCCGGCCATAAACCATGAACAATCAAACTGCTACTGCCACTGCTACTGCTACTTTCCTCTCAAACCTCACATCTCATATCTCACATCTCATATCTCATACCTCAACCTTTCACCACTCACCCATCTCACATCTTAAAATAAGATTTATAAGCCACAAGCCTTTCCAGCAGTTCTTTATTCTCCTGAACTACTTTCGCCGTTTCCTTATCGCCCAAAGGAATAATTAAATAAGTGAAAGGATTATTTTTCGCGCCCAGTACCAATGGGGCCGCGTTCCCAACATAGGGAGAACCTGAATGTCCGCCGGGTATGGCGGAAACATCCTCCTCGGTTAAGTACGGCTCATAAGGCATCATATGCGGCATGTTCATCGTCAGTACGGAGAACTTATCAGGCCCCCCCACATACCAACGCATGATCGGGGCCAGCATATACGAAATACCTGCCTTTGGAGCCTTATAAACCCCTTTCCTGATCCTGTCAATTACAATGTTCCTGATCTGCAAAGCTGTATATTTCCCAGAAGCCCTCATTGCTGCCACATCCCGGTAAACAGGAAAAATTGCCCTGGCGCCTTCAGCATCGTAGCTCATTGGGGCAATAACATCCTGCCTGAATTCACTCCATTCCCATTCTGTGCGGGCAACAAATGTTACAAACCCGTTCGTTCCCTTTTTAGCGATATAATAACCTTTTGCAGGATCCAGTAAATAAACCGAAGCCCCTTTGCGCAGGTCAGGCGGCAAGGCAGTCAACGCATAATCGCGCTCCAGGTCCGCCGGCATTTTTTCAAGCTCCCAACCCGCCGGCTTTTGGCAAAAGCCTTTTGTAGGTAATAATAGGCCCATTGAAGCTATCAAAAGGGCGATAAGGAGCAAAAAGGTGTTCTTACTTTTCTTTGCCAAACTGCCTGAATTATTCATGATTATGGTGTTATACCGCGATTGTGATATGAATGTCGCGAAATTATCGGATACTACAAATGTTTGATAGGTGAAAACTACCAATTTAAGGTATTTTTTGTAAAACGATGCGAGGTGCACGGCTATCAGACGTCGGTTCAAGTTTCATTCCCGTACCGGTGAGGGAACTTTTAGAATTCAGAATTCTCTTGAACCATATTTTCGCCTTTCATCACTTAATTCCCGGTTCCATCACATTTTTAATAAAATGCCTTCCGGATGCACTAACCTTGTTGAAAATACAGAACGATGAAAGTTAAATGGAGATACCACGAGCATTTATTAATTGGCTTTATGGCAGTGCTCACCGCTGCTGTCGGCGTGAGCCGTGTAATGTATGCAGCTAATACAGCCGACCGACCCCTGCATGCACTGTTGACCGTTGGCAACATCCTTGTCCTTTACCTTGCTTATCGCTGGCTTAACGGACTCATCATCCCCATGCTGGTTAAAATGATAAGGGGCCAAAAAGCCGGATGGATACTGGCTTTGGCTGCCGGGAGCATTCTACAGCTCATCGCGCTGGCTTACCTGCTCGGGCCGGGCATCAATTTCGCATCGTTCTATTGGGCTTTGGGTTTTAGCGACTTCCATAACGCTCCATTAACGCTCGGGTTCCATCCGCAGCCGCTCAAAAATGGGGTCGGTGGACTGAATGACGCGTTGACAATCGTCGGGCTGTTCCTGGCCTATGCGCTTTTTCGCGAAACTTCACTGAACT
>Ga0206808_1020_pt1 | contig 48427 bp, 44 predicted proteins | sample Alteio_BWOrgCont_58_FD_152899 | JGI IMG/M metagenome (GOLD analysis project Ga0206808, IMG submission 152899) | Enriched cells from forest soil in Barre Woods Harvard Forest LTER site, Petersham, Massachusetts, United States -... | ecosystem: Environmental > Terrestrial > Soil > Temperate forest >...
TAGCCGGGATAAAAAAATAAATTTTATTTTTGCCGATGCATTAACGTTTCCTTTTGAGAACTATGATGCTATTATTTTGGCAAACATGCTGCATGATATGCAGCATGCTGACCGAAAGCTGTTAATTGAAAAATGCATACGTCACCTAAACCCCGGGGGGACTATTATTCTAAAAGATAATCACACGGATTTGAACACTCCGCATAAACAACCCTGGTCGGCAGAATCGTTTGCACCAGGTAAAGCAGATACTTTTGACAAGTCAAATTATTCTTCAAGCCACCTGGTAAAGGATATAGCCGCAGCCCATAACATGAAATATTCCGAAGTAGCACAAAAGATTTACAGATCGGATATTGTTATTGAGATAAAACACGAACGCAGGGACTGACGATGGAAAAGTATGACGTTTTAATAATTGGAAGCGGGATGGGCGGCCTGGTATGTGCTGATATACTTGGCCGGGAGGGCTTAAGCGTTTGCGTGGTAGAAAAAAACAAGCAAATTGGTGGATCCTTGCAAACCTACGCCCGCGATAAGGTGATCTTTGATTCAGGGGTGCACTACTTAGGCGGCCTTGAACAAGGTCAGAACCTTTACCAGATATTTAAATACATCGACATTATTGACAAGATGAAGCTACAGCGGCAGGACCTGGATGCTTTTGACAAGATATTGGTTGAGGGTGACGACACCGAATATGCCTTTGCACAAGGGTATGAAAATTTTATCAGCAAACTGCTGATCCATTTCCCCGATGAGAAAGAGGCCTTGCGCACTTATTGCGACAAAATAAAGGAGGTTTGCAGCAAATTTCCGCTGTATAACCTTCGGTCTACGAACAATTTTGATGAGAAGTCGGATATCCTCGAAATAGACACCAAGGCCTATATTGACTCGATAACCACCAACGAAAAACTAAGGGGTGTACTTGGGGCAAACAATGCCTTATATGCAGGCCAGGCCGATAAAACCCCGCTCTATGTCCACGCACTCATCGTGAACAGTTATATTGAAAGTTCGTGGAAATGTGTGGATGGAGGCTCGCAGATCGCGAAGCTAATTTCACAAAACATCAAAGCGCGGGGTGGCAAAATTATAAGGGATTGTGAAATAAAAAAAATTGTCGAAGAAAACGGCGCGGTAGCTTATGCGGAAGCCGCCGACGGAAGGAGGTTTTATGCGACAACTTTTATTTCAAATATGCACCCGGTAGCTACATTCGCGATGACGGACACGCCGATCATAAAAAACGCCTACCGCAACCGCCTGAAGAGTCTCGAAAATTCAACATCAGCTTTTACCCTGAACATTGTTTTTAAAAAGTACAGCTTTAAATATTTTAAGCACAACTATTATGTCGGCAGGGAGGGATATGTGTGGACAACCGCCGAACACAACGAGGAAAACTGGCCGTTGGGCTACGCGATGTTCTGCGGCGCTTCGTCAAAGAGCGAGGAGTACGCGGATGGGTTGTCGATCCTTGCCTATATGCGGTACGAAGAAGTGGCTGCGTGGCAGGATACCTTTAACACCACCTCAAAGGTAAACGACCGCGGCGAAACCTATAATGAGTTCAAAAAACGCAAAGCGGAAGTTTTATTGGACGCAGTTGAAAGAAAATTTCCCGGTTTGAGGGATTGTATAAAAACATATTACGTTGCTACGCCGTTATCCTACCGGGACTACATCGGAAATGAAGACGGATCGCTTTATGGGATAGTTAAAGACTACAAGCATACTTTGAAGACCTTTATATCGCCTCGCACCAAATTGCCCAACCTGTTTTTAACCGGGCAAAACCTTAATTTACATGGGATATTGGGCGCATCAATGAGCGGTATTGTTACCTGCTGCGCGTTTTTGGGAAACGATGACGTGATAACTAAAATAAGAAATGCCTGAAAAAAGAGGATTGATAAAGAAGTTATTGAAAGGGGTACTTTATACCCTTTCGGGTTTTGTGACTTTGATATTGATACTTGTGATTTACCTGCTTTGCGTAGCGGTTGAGCACCCACCCAAAATTCAGGATACCAGCAGCGAGAAATTGCAGCGCACGGAAGTTTCGCCGGGCTTTTATACCCTAAAAGGCAATTGGTTCCGCAAAAGCAAGAGCGGCTTGTACGAGCTGTACGTGGAAGGCCAGCCTTTCGAACGTGGGGTGATCAACGGAAAGCTGACCAAAGAGTTGGTGGTGCGACAAGAAGATTACTTTACCGGCCAAATCGCAAAAATGGTCCCTTCCAAATTTTACCGCACATTGCTTACCTATTTTGTAGGCTGGTTTAACCGCGACCTGGCAAAGAATGTGACCGAAGAAGATAAAAAGGAGATTTACGGCATATCGATGTCGGCGTCAACCAAATATGATTATATAGCTTCTAATTACCAGCGCTTGCTTAACTACCATGGTGCGCATGATATCGGCCATGCGCTGCAAGGGATGGCGCTTGTGGGCTGCACGTCATTCGGTACCTGGGGCTCGCGGTCGGTCGACAGCACGATGATCATCGGCCGGAATTTTGATTTTTATGTGAACGACGGGTTTGCCCGTGATAAAATTGTGGCGTTTTACGCCCCTACAGATGGCTATAAGTTTATGACGGTGACCTGGGGTGGGTTTATCGGCGCGGTATCCGGCATGAACGAGGAGGGATTAACCGTTACTATCAATGCGGCTAAAAGCAACATTCCAACTTCCGCCGCTACGCCGGTTTCATTGGTGGCAAGGGAGATTTTGCAATACGCAAAAAACATTGATGAAGCCATTGGCATCGCCAAAAAACGGAAGATGTTTGTTTCCGAGTCGTTCCTTATCGGCTCGGCGAACGATAAAAAAGCGGTCATCATAGAGAAAACGCCGACCACCATCGATGTATACGATCCGCACACCAACTTCATAACCTGTACCAATCATTTCCAGGGGGATGTTTTGGTTCATTCGAAGGAAAATATAGACCAGATGAATACCAGCGCCTCGCTTTATCGCTATGATCACCTGATGGATATGTTGAGTAAGAACGGAAAAAATACGGTTCAAAAGACAGTTGACATTTTACGGGATACGAGGGGCCTGAACAACGAGAATATCGGGATTGGCAATGAAAAATCGATCAATCAATTCATAGCGCAGCATTCTATTGTTTTTGAACCGCAGAAACTCAAGGTTTGGGTCTCCACAGCGCCATGGCAATGCGGGCAGTTTGTTTGCTATGATCTTAAAAAAGTTTTTGCCCTAAGAGGAATGAAGAAAAACCAGGAAATCATAGATAGTACTTACACAATTGCACCCGATACTTTTTTAAAGACCCGGACTTATCAAAACTTTATCGCTTACAGAAACATTGCCAAACGGATCAATAGCGGCGGCACGGTCGATCCCGACAGTTTGGTGATCGACAATCCCAACTACTATAACGCTTGTGTACTGGCCGGCGACTATACTTTCGGCAGGCAGGAATATGCAAAAGCACGCAACTTCTATGAGCAAGCTTTAACCAAAGTAATAGCAACCAAACAGGAGGAGAATGCCATCAAGCAAAAAATAGTGAAGTGCAATAAAAAAACTGGGTAAGCCGAAGATAGGCGCTTCGGTTGGCGGTTAATATTGTTAATTTAGCTTCCATTTAGCATTTATGAGCAACAACGCGTGGCCGGGCCTTCAGCAATTCCATTTGCCATTTACCAGCCCGGTGTTGGTTTTCTTTACCGTATTGCTCGTCATACTGCTGATTCCTATTCTACTTGGACGGATACGCGTCCCCGATATTGTTGGCTTTATCATTGCCGGTATTATTATTGGCCCCTACGGACTGAACCTGCTCGGCAAAAATCCTGCGATCGACCTATTCGCAACCATTGGGCTACTGTACATTATGTTTCTTGCCGGGATCGAACTGAATATCGACCGGTTTAAAAAGACGCGGCACAAGAGCCTGATGTTCGGGCTTTTAACTTTTTCCATACCCATAACCATCGGCTTCCCGATCTGTCATTATTTGCTTGGATACGCGTTGCTTCCTTCAATCCTTACAGCCAGCATGTTTGCAACCCATACCCTGGTGGCCTACCCCATCATCAGTAAATATAAAGTTGCTGAAAACGAAGCGGTCGGTGTAACCGTTGGCGGCACCATCCTTACGGACACAGCGGTGTTGCTTATCCTTGCTATAATTATCGGGGCAAAACAGGGTGGGCTTACAAGCGTGTTTTGGCTACGGTTGATGATATCGATGGCGGTATTTTTGGCAGTAGTTTTTTTTGTTGTTCCCCGGATTGCGAAATGGTTGCTCGGAATAAAGGGTCAAAGCAAAACGGCGCAATACATCTGTATGATGGCCTGTATGTTTTTTTCGGCCTTATTAGCGCAGGTTGCGGGGATTGAACCCATTGTAGGCGCATTTATGGCTGCGCTCGCCCTTAACCGGCTCATCCCCAAGCCGTCGAAATTGTTTGATGATATCCAATTTGTGGGTAACGCCATTTTCATCCCTTTCTTCCTGGTGAGTGTTGGCATGGTAGTTAACCTGCAGGTTCTTTTCCACGGTCCGGCTGCTTTGGTAGTTGCCGCCACTTTAACCATCGTTGCGCTCGCCGGCAAATGGCTGTCGGCATTTTTCACGCAGCAGCTATATCACTATTCAAATACACAACGGCAACTGGTGTTTGGATTGAGCAGTTCGCATGCGGCTGCTACGCTGGCGATGATATTGATCGGCTACAAAAACGGAATTATAGACGCCAACCTGCTTAATGGTACCATCGTACTGATATTGGTTACCTGCATGGTCGCTTCCTTTGTAACGGAGCGGGCTGCGCGGAAACTTTTAACCGCTCCGAAAGAGCAAATGGTTGAATAGATGACAACGAACCCCCATTCAAAATTTTCACTAAGTTTGATCAAACGAAAAAGATGGTAACCGGTTTAGGAATCGATACGGTTGAGGTTGCGCGCATAGCGGAAAAGATCGACAAGGAAAATGGCTTCCGCGAACTGGTTTTTTCAGTTAACGAGATAGCCTACTGCGAAAACAAGCCGTATAAATATGAGCACTACGCCGCCCGCTTTGCGGCGAAGGAAGCCTTTTTTAAGGCCATAGGGACGGGCTGGCTTAACGGCACAGCTTTTAACGAAGTTGAAGTGACCAATGACGAACGGGGGAAGCCAGCAATCAGGTTTCTTGGGGAGACGTTTGTTACCCTCAAGGATTTATCACCAGGTGCTATTCTTGTTTCATTGACGCATACCAAAACCACAGCAGCAGCTGTGGTGATTATTGAGAATTAGAACGATTTGATCTTGCACCAAGCCTATTGAGGTTATTGGGTCGTATCACTGGTAGGTCATATAGGTCGGAACAATTTTGCCGAAGAAATAAACTGTTTATATCGATTCGCTAAAACCAATTGGCCAAATAAACATCCATGAGAAAAATATTTGCGTTACTGTTCGGAGGCCTTTCATTTGTTATCTCAGTTGTTGTCGCCCAACCATTTGCTTCGTGGACAAAAAACGATTTGGTACTTAACAACGGCCTGGTTCAACGCATTATCAAGTTGCCGTCGGTTAACGGCAATTTTATCACCACGAGCTACAAGCCGGTTAAAGGCGGGTTCGACTATTTTTTACCGGAGAATACCGATTTTCAATTCGAGGTGGACAGCAAAGTTTATTCCGGAAAAGATCTGTGGACCTTAGAAAATATTGTTCCATTCACAGATTCAAGATCAGGCGCCGGCGCCGCGGTTTACCTGTTAAGTGAAGACAAAACGATTGAACTCACCGTTCAGTTTTTACTTTATCCGGGGTCGCCCGCTATACTGAAAAACCTTGTTGTCAAGAACCTGTCGCAGCATTCGGTTCAATTGGAATCGGTCGATATAGAAAAGTTCGACATCACCACCTACTCGGCGCCTACTTTTAGCTGGATTTGTCATGATTACGGCCGAAGGCGTTCCATAGGCCCTTATGACGGCACCATGCAGGACGCCTTGATCATTGTTCATAACAGCGATTGGAAGCAGGGTATTGTGATCGGTAACGAAGCTTCCGGAGCCATTAAACATACTTCGGTTTTTTGGGACGGGCTCACCATTTGCAGCGGGTTAACGCATAAAGATGCCCGTTTCCCTTTCAGAAAGTATATCGAACCCGGCGATAGCTTTGTGACGCCGCAGGTGTTTACGATAGTGTACAACAACCATAAGGACCCCGATGAAATGCTGAACACAGCCGTGCCCGAATTTGTAAACAAGTACATGGGAACACGCTTATCATCACTGCAGCAAAAACCAACCTTCGTTTATAATACATGGGAGCCGTTCGGAAAAAACATAAACGAAAAACTGGTGATGGAACTGGCAAAAGCCGCCGCCGCTGCAGGGATGAAGGAGTTTGTGATAGATGATGGCTGGCAGACCAACTATGGTGATTGGGAGATCGATAAAACGAAGTTTCCTCATGGTTTAAAGCCAGTGTTTGACTATATTAAGTCATTGGGCATGAAGCCTGGTTTGTGGGTGAGCGTCGGAACGGCATCGCCCCACAGCAATATTTATTGGGAACATCCGGAATGGTTTGTAAAAGATGTAAGCGGCAAGCCTATCTCGTTGCTAATTGTCGATACGGGTAAATACACGGCTTGTTTTGGCACCGGGTGGTATGGGTATATTAAGAATATCCTGCTGAAATTGTCGCTTGATTATGGCCTGGAATACCTAAAACTTGATTTCTCTGTAGTAACCAGTCCCTACCGGTACAACCCCATCGAATCCGGCTGCTATGCAACTGACCACCCCGGGCATAAAGACCATAACGAATCGCTGTACACCAATTATGAGCAGGTATGGAAGCTGTTTGATGAGCTTCATGCTGCCAAGCCCAATCTTTTTATCGACTGCACCTTTGAAACCATGGGTGGCCTCCAACTGATCGATTACGCAATGGTTAAACATGCCGAGGGCAACTGGCTTTCCAACTTTAGCGGGCCGGGAGAAAAGGTTGACCTGCGGATAAGGAACATGGCCTGGTGGCGTTCTCCTGCTATCCCGGCAACGGCACTGGTGATCGGCAATCCCGAAATGCAGGATAGCTTATGGGAGCTCCATATTAAATCTTTGGCCGGCGCCCTGCCAATCATGCTGGGAGACCCACGCAAACTGTCACCGGCAGACCTTGCGAGATACCGAAGGTATGCCGACTGGCTGCAGCTGATGGATAAGCAGTACCAGGTAATGACTTACCGGCAGGACTTGCCGGGCTTTGGCGAACCCATGGAAGGTATGTGGGATGGCTTTGAACGGATCAATACGGAAACCAAATCCGGGGGTATTATCGGAGTGTTCAGGCAGGGCGCGGTTGAAGGCAGGCGCTTGGTTACTGTAAACTATTTGGAGCCATCAAAAGTTTACGATGTGAAAAAAATGGATGGTCAAGTAATAACCACCTTGAGCGGCAAAGAGCTCCGGGATAAGGGGTTTGAAGTTAAGCTTGACAAATTATATGATGGAGCGCTTTTTGAAGTAGCTTTGAAATAAATTGATGCCCGGGTTTAGTTAGACAGTATGAATGCCAACCCTATAAAAATTATACGATGAAAGTTAAAACAGTATTGTCGGTTTGTGTTTCGTTAATATTGGCTTTTACAGGCTTCGGAACTTATGCGCAAGCCAGCCAATTGGCGGCAGCCGATTCGGCCCTGAATCCGGGTATGGTTTCCTACACGTTCAGGAATGAATTTCAAAAAGATGTACCCGGTACTTTGGATAAGATCAAAGCGCTTGGCATTATTAATATAGAATTTTCGAGCCTGTTTGGCCAATCCGCTTCGGCATTGCGCAAAATGCTGGACGACCGCAAAATGGTTTGCACTTCATTTGGCGTAACCTACCCGGAATTGGTAAACAATACCGCTGAAGTAGCTGCCAATGCCAAAACACTTGGTGCTGAATTTGTGCGTGTCGCATGGGTGCCGCATGACGATAAACAGGGCTTTACGATTGATGATGCGCACAAAACGGTGGCTGATTTTAACAAGGCAGGCAAATTGTTGAAAGAAGGATACGGCTTAACTTTTTGTTACCATAACCACGGCTACGAGTTTGCAAATTACGAACAGGGCACCTTGTACGACTATATAGTTAGTCAAACTAACCCCCAATATGTAAGTTTTGAACTGGATGTTTTATGGGCTTTTTTTGGCGGGGCTGATCCGGCCGAACTGATCCGGATATTTCCGGATCGATACCGGTTAATGCACGTTAAAGATTTAAAGAAAGGGGTAAAGGGCGATCTTTCCGGTAAAACAGCAACGGACAATGATGTCGCTTTAGGTACCGGCCAGGTGAATATCGCGGAGATTATAAAAGCAGCTAAGGCATCATCGATCAAATATTATTACATTGAGGATGAAAGCAACAACACTGGCCAACAGGTACCCATTAGCATTACGTATTTGAAGAAGGCGTTAATAAATTAGATGAATCAAACGCCTTTATCAGAAACCGAAAAGTAAGTCCTTTGCCGGTTTAAGGGTAAGGAATTCCTTTGCAACCCAAGTGGTGAATGTAAGTGCTTAAACCGTCGTTGTTAAGCCTTAAATTTAGCAAGCGTTTGATCGATCAGCGATTCTATTTCAAGAAAATTGTTGGAAAGCTCCACAATTTCTTCCTGCATTTTTTCCGGGTCAGGTTGTATCCACCCCTGCATAAGGGTTAATGGCCCATAATTCAAACTCACATTTGGCCATTGCTGTTCGAATTCGGCAAAGGATCCTCTAAAGCTGTCTGCAAATTTTCTGCTTGCTATCGAATAACCTTTTAGAAGCCTTAGTTTAAGCGCATGGATATTGTACAATAATTTTTCTTCCGCTATTGCCGAATCGTTCATCCAGATGGAAAAGAAAATCCTGCTTTGCGCGGTCAATGGATTGGGCGAAGGGCTTGCCCAGGATTTTTTATACAATTTTAAAAAAACAGAATCGCCATATAATCCGGTCGCAACTTCCAGTTGTTTTTGGGCCAATACGTTCTTGTCAATTTCATCGGCCGCATTTTGGAATATTCCGAGGTAAAAATTCGTGTCCATGCTTATGTTATAAGTAACGGTTAGTGTTTCTTTGGCTTTAACTGGAAAACATTCCCTTCGGGGTCTTCGCCATCACAGACCAGGTAATCATAACGTTCAAAGGTTTTTATTTCTTTTATCTTTACTTTTTTTTGAAGCAGCAGCTCCCTTACTTTGCGGATGTCTTCATCTGTTTCAAAGACTATCTTAGTGTTACCTTCTACGTGGAAAGCCTCTTTACTTTGCCCGAGGTATTGCTCCCCGATTTTATGCAATCCGATTTTGCTATTACCTGCTTTTAGCACCACCCACTCCGATTTCGTTTCCTCAATAATTTCAAGGCCCAGAATGTCAGAATAAAATAATTTCAGCGCGTCCACATCTTTAACAAAGAGGATAATGGTATCAAGATTTAGTTTCATTATTCAAAGGATTTATTTATAACGGTATCAACAGTTTCGATTTTCCCGGTAATGAAATTGATATAGCTCTCTGGCTTGCAGATATAGCATTCGCGGCCATTTAACCGGCTATGCATATCGGCATTTAATCCCATGCAAAATCCAATTAAGGCTGATAGAATAATACCAGTCTTAAAAACCAGCAACTAATTCGCTTGCTGGCTTCAGGCTCAGGCCAAAATAAAACGTTTGCCCGCTGTGGTAATTTTCCCTTAACTCGAAGTTTTCAAAAGCAGGCCCACCGGGGACAGCTACGTAATTACTTTTATCGGCGCTACCGCCGCTCCAGTAATTCGCCCTGCCATTTACCCTTACCTGCAGCGAAGGATCATATCCGCCGGCATCAACACGCCAGTACTGGGTAAGCTTAAAAAATGGCCGGTAACGCCAGTTCCATTTGGCGAGATATGCAGGGCTTTGAGGCCATGAAGCCAATTCATTAAATGATTCATTTGATTCGGCCAGTACAATTGGGTTGCTGTTTTTATCTTTCAGCATCTGTGTAACCGGGTAGGGTTCTTTTTCGGCGAATTCGATCTCATCATAACCTTTAAACAATTCCCGTGAATCGATCACATTATCTTTAAGATACAACAACCTCAACCTGGAATAATTGCCCATAGTGGCTGTGAGGGCGCAGCGTTCCATAGCCGCGCTTTTAGGATAGTTAAACAGCTGCAAACCCAGTTCTCCCGGTCTGTCACTCCTGATGGTTAATTTCAAATAAGGGTTTGCTCCATCAATAAACTTTTCCATTAAAATGTAGAGTGAGAGTTGTTCGATTTCGGGATGGGTTGCATCCGGGTGGGTTATAACGCCGGGGGTGGACGCAGAAGGAGTAAAACCTCCTGTGGTATCCTCCGAAGCCCAAAATAGCTTACCCAATTTGCCATCTACCCTTGAGGGCGATACTTCACTAAATTCCATATCGCCATCGACCTGCGGTTCGACAGCTATAAAATTAACCAGATAAACAGCCCCTTTATATTCATAACCTATCCGCAGCAAACCGCGAGGGCCGCCGTCTGAATTGGGATTTACACCATCTATCGAAGCGGGCCAAAGCCCCACAACAATTCCGTTTTGAATACCCCATATGGGCGAAGATTTGGAATTTTCGGGCCTTATCCATGGCACCGTTGAGGGCGACTGCGCTTTGGCGAATTGTGTATACGCCAGAAATGTAGATCCAAGAAAGACATATTTGTAAATCTTTATAAACATAGTTGCGAATGGTTTGCGTAAAAATATCGTATTCCGGATAGAAACCGAATTAGTTTCGGGTACTTTTATGGCCGTGCCTGCCCCTTTTGCCTTTTGAGCGGCGGTCGGCCCATCAACGATCATTTGTTGGAATTTACCCAGTAAATTTAATATTTAATGTTAAATTTGCGGTGATGATTGCACGGAGAGTCGAAAATAAGATACGGCAGGCGTTACTGCGCAGTCCGTCGGTTGCTTTGATGGGCCCCCGTCAGGTAGGCAAAACAACTATTGCGCTTAATATTTCTGAAACAGTTCCGGCTATTTACCTTGACCTGGAAAATCGGACTGATCTTGAAAAGGTGCGGGACATTACCTCATTTCACGCTGAAAACAGGGATAAGCTAATAATTATGGATGAAGTGCAGCGCCTTCCAGAGGTTTTTGCACCTCTACGCGGAATAATTGACGGGGAACGCAGAAAAGGAAATAAAACCGGGCAATTTTTATTTTTAGGTTCTGCCTCAATTGACCTTTTACGGCAGTCGAGCGAATCGTTGGCCGGGCGCATAGCCTATATTGAGCTTCACGGCGTTGACGTATTAGAATACGCAGGGGATAATCAGGAAATGATTAACCAATTATGGCTTCGTGGAGGGTTTCCTGAAAGTTTACTGTCAGCTAATAACGATGATAGCCTCTATTGGCGCAGGGATTTTATCAAAACCTACCTGGAACGGGACATACCCCAACTCGGACCGCGAATCCCCGCTTTAACATTAGAACGCTTTTGGACCATGCTATCGCACAACCAGGGTGGAGTGGTCAACGCTTCACAGTTGGCCAGGAATCTGGAAGTTTCGAGTGTAACGATTGGGCGCTATCTTGATTTGATGGCGGATCTTTTATTAGTCAGACGTTTACAACCCTGGACTGTTAATGTTGGGAAGCGCCTTGTCCGTGCGCCGAAGGTTTACGTCAGGGATAGCGGTATTACACATGCGCTGCTGAATATTTCCGGTTACAATGATTTACTTGGGCATCCTGTTGTCGGAAGCAGTTGGGAAGGTTTTGTAATTGAAAATATTCTTTCCGTTGCGCCCGCTTCGTCGCTGCCGTTTTATTACCGCACCGCTGACGGCGCGGTAATTGACCTGGTAATGGAATTTGCCGGCGAGGAAAAATGGGCCATTGAAATTAAACGCAGTTCCGCGCCTTCTTTATCCAAAGGGTTTCATATTGCCTGCGATGATATAAAAGCAGACAGACAGTATGTGGTTTATGCAGGTAAAGATAAATTTCCAATGGGCAACGGCGTTACTGCAATTCCGTTGTGGAACTTGATGCAGGAGCTTCTGGATTATGAAAAATAGTTGTCGTTTAAAATTTTCAAGCCGGTGAAAAACTCAACCGGCAGCTTTAATACCAACCGCTGCTAAAAAATATTTCTATAACGCTCCTTCAGGAAATCCATCATGTAAACATTTATTTCCCATTGATTTGCCACCGGCATTTTGGTAAACGGTAAAGCGAGCATATAGGGTGCGGGGCCAAATTCGGGGGTGATGGTTAAAACAGCTGCCCCATTGTTTAGGCGGCATTCAACGATTTCATCCCACCATTTTAAATGTGCATCCACTTCGCTTTGCCATTCAGGAGCGCGCGGGTCCGTTACCTGGGCTGATTCTGCATGGCCAACCCTGGCATGGATATGTACGGTTTTGCTGATAGCGAGTTTAAGGGCTTCTTCCTGTTGTTCCAGCAAACTCGCGGATACATTGCACCAATGTGAAAAATCGGCAGTGATCACGATATCCGGATTTTGCGTGAGCAATTCTTTTGCTATGTGCGCTGCAAACAGGGCCTTACCGCGGTGCGTTTCGTGGGCTATCAAAATGCCGGTATTGTCGGTGATTTGCGTCGCCAACTGAAAAAGCTCCCCGTTTTGTGCGGGGGTAAAATAATCCTTGCCGGTTTGCGCATCGATCAGCAAAGGCTTTAAGGCAGCCATGCTTTCCATGTGCTTTTTGAAGTTCTCTTTATCAAGGTCTAAGTCCTTTTCAAACGACTGATAGTATTGCCCAATCAGCAGCAGATCATACTTTTTTAATGCAGACATGATCTCCAACTGTTCAGCATCACCAAACGGCACAGGGGTTTCAACGCCGTCAAATCCTGCATCCTTTACCTTTTTGCAAAAATCATCCCAAGGAATATTTGCGGAACCCCACCTCGGGCAGAAGAATTTAATTTGCATCAGCACGTATTTAATAAACCCCGGTAAATATATCCATAAGGCTTACAAATTGCCTTTTTTTAATTCATTAACAGCATAGTCGGCGGCACGGGCTGTGAGCGCCATATAGGTTAAGGATGGGTTTTGACAAGCGCCGGATGTCATGCAGGCGCCGTCGGTTACAAACACATTAGACGCCCCCCAGACCTGGTTGTGGCCGTTCAAAACGGAGGTTTTGGCATCCAGGCCCATCCTGGCGGTTCCCATTTCGTGAATGCCGAGGCCTGGCGCCTGTTCCGTGTCGTACTGGCTGATATTTTTGAAGCCGGCTTTATCCAGCATTTCGGCGCCGGTTTGTAAAAGGTCTTTCAGCATCGTGGTTTCATTGCTCCGGAACTTGCAATCAATATCCAGTAAGGGTATCCCCCATTTATCTTTTTTATCCCTGCTTAAGGTAACTTTATTGTTTACATCCGGGAGGCATTCGCCCATACCCGTCATGCCCATGTACCATGAGCCGGCCTCCGTTAAACTGTCTTTAAACGCACCGCCTATTTGTTGTCTGGCGGTTCCATCGCCACTCCCCCTGCCACCGCCGCAGGCAAATGCATACCCCCTTAAAAAATCGACCTCCTTTTTACCGTTTAAATTTCTAAACCTTGGCAGGTAAACCCCCGTAGGGCGGCGACCAAAGTAGTATTGATCTTTGAACCCGTCGTGTTCACCCGAAACGCGACCGCGGTAATTATGGTCCATCAGGTTATGGCCCAAAGCACCGCTGTCATTTCCTATTCCATTAGGAAAACGCGAAGACGTGGAGTTAAGCAATATGAGGGTGCTGTTTAAAGTTCCCGCGTTAACAAAAACGATCTGCGCAAAATATTCGGTGGCCTGGAGTGTATTGGTATCGATCACCCGTACGCCTTTTGCTTTCTGGCTTTTTTCATCATAAATAATAGAATGGACAACCGAGAAAGGCTGCAAAGTTAAATTGCCGGTAGCTACCGCCGCCGGTAACGTAGCCGAATTACTGCTGAAATACCCGCCGAAGGGGCAGCCGCGGTAACACAGATCCCGGTACTGGCATGGCCCCCTTCCGTTGATCGCTCTTGACAGGTTTGCAGTACGCGAAATTACCAGGTTCCGGCCGGGGAAGTTTGATTCGATGCTCTCTTTAAAGTGCTTTTCGATCGCATTCATTTCCATCGGCGGCAAAAACTCGCCGTCGGGCACTTGGGGCAAGCCATCGCGATTGCCGCTTATCCCGGCAAATTTCTCGGCATAACTATACCATGGGGCAATGTCCTTATACCGGATAGGCCAGTCGACAGCAATACCATCCTTCGCGTTAGCTTCAAAATCAAGGTCGCTCCAGCGCTGGGTCCATCTTGCCCAAAGCAATGATTTACCGCCAACCTGGTAGCCTTTTATCCAGTCGAACGGTTTGGTTTGGATGTAGGGATGTTCCTTATCTTTTACAAAAAACTGTTCAGTTCCTTCATTAAAAGCATAGCAGCGGGCAGCTATCGGGTTATCCTCGATTATTTTTAAAGGCAGTTCATCACGATGGGGAAATCCCCAGGGCGGCGTCATCGCGGTGGTGTAGTCTTTGATGTGTTCCACATTTCGGCCGCGCTCCAGCACGAGGGTTTTAAGGCCCTTTTCGCAAAGCTCTTTCGCTGCCCAGCCGCCGGATATCCCGGAGCCTATGACGATGGCATCATAAGTGTTTTGTGCTGCGCCTTTGGAATTGATGTTTTTATCGGATAGATCGCTCATGATTACTTATTAACCTCCTGCTCCCAACCGGTTTCTTTCAAGGCCGGATCATTTTCCTTTTTCAGGAAGTCGGCATTTGATAAGGATTCAGCTTCCCATTCCAGTATCGCTTCATCGGGCACCACGTTTACGGGTGTTTTCCACGATGTGGAGGTTTCATTGTAGGCCAGGTTGGATTGCAGACTGTAGCAGGAAATGATAGACCAGCGCGGATGATCGGATAAGTTGGCTTCCGACCGGTGCAGCAAGTTGCTGTGAAAAAATAAGGCGTCGCCAGCTTCCAGTTCCGAATACACCAGATCCATCGTTTTTAGAGCATTGTTTACCATGGTCATGTCCGCGCCAACCTGCTCTCCGGCAAAGCCGTGATTTACGCGGCCAATTTTATGGGAGTTTTTGATCACCTGCAGGCAGCCGTTTTCCTTGCTGGCCGGTGTAAGGGCAATCATCACGCTGATCAGTTCATCGGGGAACATAAACTGGTTTTTATACCAGTAGCCGTAGTCCTGGTGCCATTCCCATGCGCCGCCAACCTTTGGTTCCTTTTGCATCAGCTTGGAATGGAAATGGCAAACCTTGGCCTTATCCCCCAATAGCTGCTGCACGGCGGATATCATTTTTTCACTCCTGGTTAAATAACCAAAAACATCGTTGCCGGGTGTGAACCATAAGGACAATTTTGTTTTCTTTCCACTTTGGTCGTTTAGGTCAAGTGCGTTATTCAGCATGGCGTTATCATTTACAGCAGTACCATACAGTTTATCAATTTCGGCTTTGCTGCAAAAGTTCTTCACGACAAGATAGCCCTGGTCATGGTACAGCGAAATTTGTTCGGCGGTTAATTTTTTGCCCGGCATATAATTGGCTTTTGAATTTAGGCAAGTTAGCCCGTACTGCCGTATGGCACTACATTATTTATGTTGAAAACCGATACTTTTCTAACATTCATCATAAAAGCGTTATCTTTATGCATATGAAACCGGTACTGGAATATTTGCCGCGCAATTCGGGCGAATCGTTTGTTACTAAGTTTTTCGACTATAGTTTCTATCCTACCCCCTGGCATTTTCACCCGGAATATGAGTTGGTTTTGGTTACCGAAAGTACCGGGAAGCGACTCATTGGCGACCATATCAGCGATTTCGCGCCCGGCGACCTGGCCCTGATCGGCCCTTATCTCCCGCATACGTATCGTAACGACCCGCAGTATTATGAAGCCGACTCCGGCCTGCGGGCCAAATCAATTGTGGTGCATTTTAAGGAGGACTCATTAGGAGAGGGGTTTTTGAGCCTGCCCGAGGCGCAAAAGATCTGTAACCTGTTGAGCCGTTCCGCTAAAGGCCTTGCCATAACCGGAAAAACAAATCAGCTGGTGAGCGAAAAATTTCATCAATTAATTGATGAAAAAGGCCTTAACCGTTGGCTTAAACTGCTTGAAATCCTGAATACGCTTGCGGATAGCAAGGATTTAAGTTTCATATGCAATAGTGTGATCACCGGGCAGAATGCTAACGAAACTGCCAGGATGAATAAGATCATCGACTTTGTGATCAAGGATTTCAATCGCGAGATTTTATTATCGGAGGCGGCCGGGATAGTCAACATGGCCGAAAACTCATTTTCCCGCTACTTCAGTCAGCGCACCCGGAAATCATTTACCGGTTTTGTAAACGAAGTAAGGCTTAACCATGCCTCGAAATTATTGATAGAAACGTCCAAAAGCGTTACAGAGATCTGTATGGAAAGCGGCTTTAATAACCTTTCCAACTTCAACCGGCAATTCCGCAAGGTTTATGGGAAGAATCCGTTGAGCTTTAAAAAGTTGTATGTGGGATAACTATAGATCATCGGACTTATACCCTATTCGTTTTCGCGGTTTAGCATCGATCTTTTTTTCTAATAATTCATCCAGGTAGCGGAATACTATTTCCATGTTTTTATCCTGGTTATCCAGCTTTCCTTTGATCTTTTCAATTTCTAAGCGTAATTCAGTATTGTCCATAAGCATTTGACGGATGCGGGTAAATATGCGGATGATCTGTATATTTACCTTAATTGCCTTGCTGCTGTTTAATACACTCGAAAGCATGGATACGCCCTGTTCGGTAAAGGCCATTGGCAAATACTTAACATGCTCCCCGCGCTTTAAGGTGCCAATTTGGCTCCTTAGAGAATTGTATTCATTTGAGGTAAGTTCAAACATAAAATCATCTGGAAATCTTTCTGCATTTCGTCTAACCTGCCTTTTCAATTGTTTGTTCTCGACCTCGTAAAGGCCTGCCAAATCTGTGTCCAACATTACTTTATGCCCACGGATATAATAAATTTGGTTCATTATTATTTCATCAGGTATTACGGACTCGCCGGTCATTTTAATGTTGTAAAAAAAATTTATGATAATGCGGCTTCAAGTTGCCAATTAGTTTAATCAATAACAAATTCGCACCCCAACAATTTGGCACACTTGGTACCTTGACGTGACATAATTGCTCCCCTCTATTTTGGTTTATGAATTTGTAGATACAGATTTATTCTAAGGTGCCAATTTGCCTCCTTAAAGAATTCTATTCGCCCATCCCAAATTTAGTTAAAAACCGGTGGGACATTGTTTCTGAATTTCAAGTTGATTGCCTTTTAAAGGGGCTAATTTCAACTTCGATAAAATCTAATCTTGAAATCACAATTTGTGATTTCAAGATTGCCCGTTCATCACAACTTAATGATTGAGTTTTATCACTTGCCAACTTGAGGTCGCAATTTGCGACCTCAAGTTGGCAAGTAGTTTAGTTAATAGCCAAATTTCGAGTTGTTGGCTTCCCATGCTGATACAAAAAGTTAACTTATTTTTATTTTAATTTACTTTTATCGCTAAAAGTAAACTTAATGAATTTTAAGTTTACTTAGCGATAGGAATAAGTACATTAAGCCGTTTCAGAAAAATCACCGCTATTTCGTCAAAAAAATATGCGTAACATACATCGACTGATCCGGCGATGCAAAGGTTAGCTGGATAGACGGATGTTTACCCAAGGTGAAGATATCGGAGGTAAATGTAAACCCACCCCGGTCGTTGTCAAAAGTATTGCAAACGGGATTTTTAGGGTTGTCCTTGGAACGCAATGTTTGCTTGATCAGCTTATACGAAAAATCACTGTTACCAGCCAGCCGGTTTTTTAAGGACGTAAAACGAATGACGCTATTGTTATTTGCCGCTTTACCCGCCTTTATCTTTTGATAGTCTTCGGCGTACCAAGTTTTAATATCATCATTTGCAATGGCATGATTGGTGTGATAAACCAGTGAAGGGTTGGCGTTATCGGGCAAAAATCTGACCACTTTACCAGCCGAGGCTTCGAAATCGTATACGCTGTCAACTACGCCGATGATATAATTTTGCCCGGAGGCATGCTTAACGGTTTTTACAAATTCCAAGGCATCTTTACCGTTTTGCTTTGCCAATATGCCTCTAACCATAAATGCAACCGGCAAGCCATCGGTACTGGCCTGCAAATCCATCAATGTATTAACGCATACGCCGATGCTTTTGCTGTTTACGCCATTCATCCCAACCAGGCCGGAGCAGGTAAGCACATATTGCTCGGGTTCGGTTTTGGTGGCTTTTATATGCAGCAGGACCTGGTAACTGTTCATGTAGCTTTCGACATCGAGGTTTTGGGCAATATATGCCGGACGATCATTATTCCCGGCTATGCCCATCCCGCTGCAGTGGTTCTGTGTGGTATGTTTTAAGCGGTCGATATAAACCCAAAGCTCATCGGCAAGCTGAAAGCAGAATATGTCAATATAGCTTTGGCCCGAGCCTTCGGCTATTCCTTTTACCTCGTCGAAAATTTCGGGTGTTAATTTTTTGCTGATGGGTTCGAAATTTGTCGCGGCATAAAAACCTTTTATAAACGGATCGGGGTCTTGCCCGGTGCCTTTTTTGATGTTCTGTTTCCATTTCAATATCACTTCGGCGATTTGGCTTTTCAATAATTTTCCGTGCTGCAGGCCGCGTTGGTAACCATTGCCACTTAATTCAATAACCGGAACAGCTTTGTTGATTGCTGCTTTTTTGCAGGATGGATTGCCGTTAATAGCTGTGCACAAAAAAATTAAGGTGATGCTTAGGGAAGAGAATGCTCGCAGAGGGTTTTTCATAATGCACAGTTTTAGCTTTTTTGAAAGAGGCGGCGGATAGTGCCTGGATCGTCAAGTTTGAGGGCTGAAAATCTATAGCTAAGATAGCGAAAAACCGATTCATTACAAGTAATTCAACTAAATCGCCCCCGTTAGTCCCCCATTCCCTGAGTTATAAAATTCTTTCACCGATCGAGGCAACGAATCAAAAAATACAGCCGTATCCTGTTTACAGGCAGTGTTCATCGTGGGTTTCAAATGAAGCTGCCCGGCAAATTGTCATTTGAAAAATATCGTCGCCGCTATTTTACGAATATTAACCCGCAGGGAAAAGCTGAAGCTATTTGGCCATGTCCTGCTCGACCTTCTTATAGGCCTGCTTGATATTGTATTCCTGGGCGTTTTGCTCATCATCATCAATTTTTATACTACTGGCGTCTATCCGGAAGGGTTTCACTTTATGCAAGCCCTTTTCAATCAAAATTCGTTGCTCCTGGCAGGTGTGTTTTTTTTGCTTTATGCGGTAAAAAACTGGATCGGATATCTTATCACCAAGGCACAAAATTTCTTTTTTTATGAAGTCGCGTCCCGCTTATCCAAACGAAACATCAGGGACTATTTGAATGATGATTATTTCAAATTCATCCATATTGATTCGTCCGTTTATATCCGCAAAATAAGCCAGCAGCCCATCGAGTTCAGTAATTATATCTTAACCAATGTACAGCAGGTGATATCGCAAGTTATCCTGATATTTTTTACCGTGGCTGCTATCCTGTTTTATCATCCCGGCTTATTCCTTTCTTTATTTCTGTTATTGCTGCCTCCCGTAGTGCTGCTGGGCTATTTTATTAAAATCAAACTGGCGGACGTACGCACCCATTCAAAGTTAACCAGCCAGCTATGCCTGCAATATTTGAATGAATCGCTGTCGGGTTATATCGAAAGTAATGTATACGAGAAAAACGATTTTTTCACCGAAAGATATTTCCGCCGCCAAAGGCAGCTCAATGACTATATCGCCGTTCAGCAGACGCTCCAGGGCCTGCCATCCAGATTGATTGAGGTTTTCGCCATATTGGGTTTCCTGGTGCTTATCGCCATCAACAAATGGGCTGCCAATTCGCATGGCATCGGTTTGCTGGATATCGGGGTTTTTATGGCTGCTTCCTATAAGATCATTCCCGGCATTGTCAAAATATTGAATAGCACGGGACAGATCAAAACATATGAGTTTACGCTCAATGACCTGCCGACCGGGGAAACGTCAATGGATAAAAGCCCTGAAAGAGGAGCCAATGGTATCCATTCCATCAAATTCTGTAAGGTTGATTTTAAGTACCGGCATCACCAGCTTTTAGAAAAGCTTTGCCTGGAAATACATCCCGGTGATTTTGTCGGCATTTCGGGCTCATCGGGTATTGGTAAAACTACCATCATCAACCTGTTGCTGGGCTTTTTGGAGCAGGACAGTGGGCTTATATCCATCAATAATGCAGATACAAGCGGCTTCGACAGGCAGCAATATTGGCGCCGTGTTTCCTACGTAAAACAGCAGCCGTTTTTTATCAATGATTCTGTTTTAAAAAATATAACACTGACCGAAGGCCCATATGATTCCGTCAGGCTTAACGAAGCCCTTGCCTTTTGTGGTTTGGATGCGGTTATCCGCCGGTATCCCGAAGGGTTGAACAAAATAATAACCGAAAACGGGAAAAATATAAGCGGGGGGCAACGGCAGCGGCTAATGCTGGCGAGGGCTTTATATCCTGATTTTGATCTGCTGGTGCTGGACGAGCCCTTTAGCGAAATGGACGAAACAGCAGAAAAAACAATCCTTACCAAATTGCGGCTGCTTGCCCGGGAGGGAAAAATGATCATCATCATCACCCATAACAAGGCGAGTTTATCATTTTGCAATAAAACAATTTTGTTAGATGGAGCATAAGCCGGATACACTGGTTATCCTTAGTCCCGGCTTCCCTGCGAGTGAGGCCGATACAGCCTGTATGCCGCCGCAACAGCTGTTTGTAAAGGCACTGAAAGAAATATGCCCCGGCCTGCGGATAATAGTATTAACTTTTCACTACCCATTTTCAGCGGCTGAATATGAATGGCATGGTGTAAAGGTTATCGCTTTAGGCGGCAGGGACAATGGTCGCCTAAAGCGCGTGCTAACCTGGGTTAAAGCCTGGGTTGCGCTGCGAAAAATCAATAGGGAGCATCACGTGTTGGGGCTGCTTAGCTTTTGGTTTGGCGAGTGTGCATTGATAGGGAACTATTTTGCAAAACGGCATCACCTTAGGCACTATAGCTGGCTGCTGGGCCAGGATGCCAAACGGGGGAATAAATATTTTAGATGGATAAAACCCCGGGGCGATACGCTGATCGCACTTTCGGACTTTTTGGCAAGGGAAGTTATCCTGAACCATGGGGTTGTACCGGCAAATGTGATCCCGGTCGGTATTGATATTTCGATGTTCCCGCAACTGCCTTTGAAAAGGGATATTGATGTATTGGGCGCCGGCTCCCTGATCCCCTTAAAACAATACCATCTTTTTGTTGAGGCTATCGCGCTTTTAAAGCCCTTCTATCCAAATATAAAAGCGGTACTGTGCGGCAAGGGGCCCGAAATGGAAAACCTGAAGGTTTTAGCCAAATCACTTAACCTCAACGGCAATTTGGTTTTTAACGGGGAATTACCGCACGCAGCCGTATTGGACTTAATGCAGCGCTCAAAAATATTTTTGCATCCCTCCAATTATGAGGGCTTTGGGTCCGTTTTAGCAGAGGCCCTTTTTGGCGGCGCGCATGTAGTTTCGTTTTGCAAGCCAATGCGCCAGGATTACAGGCACCACCACGTGGTAAAAAATAAAGAAGAAATGTTTAGGGAGTTATTGGCCATCCTTAAAAATCGCAACCGGGGCCACGACCGTGTATCAATGTGCCCGGCGGAGCAGATCGCAAAAAATATGATCAGTTTGTATGCGGATTAAATTATCTGGTTCGTAATCTTTTGGGTGGGTGTTCAATTTCACACAGATTGCGATGTCGCAATTCTTTCAAAGCCTTGAAATGGCCTATGTGCGGAGGTTGGGACAAAGGTATAATTCAATAGAAAAATAGTTCCTGGTTATTTAGCACCGGACTTAGCCTATTAAAAGCATCACTTTTACCGTCCTCGTAATGCGACCAAACAAAATTGGCAACCCAATCTATAAACATTATATTTAATTCAGTGTGACTTTCGGTAGGATTGTCAACCAAAATAGTATCTGATTTCATGTCAAATCCAAGCTTTATTTTCAGATAATCTATACAACTATTACCACTTTTTACTTTTACACTTCTTTTATCCCGAACCATTTCAACCTGACCAAATGTTTGTACTTTGTTCAAGGTACTTAAGCCAATCATGTAATTGTATAAGATATTTCCATCTTCTCTAAGATGATACCTTACATTTTTCTTTTTTACCGTTATTGCTCCAATGCACATGTCCGGTTTATCTATAAGCATTTTAACTATTTTTCCAGCGGCAATCAGTTTTTGCTGCTCATTCATACTCGTTCCTTTAAGCTCAACATTAGATTGAACATTAAAAAGAGTATAAATATCCCTTACAACCCTATTGCAGTATTTAATCTGCTCATTGGGAACAATAATATAGGCAATACTTAAAAATTGGCTTGATCCTCCTGACCTGAATGGCTTATCTAAGGTCCATCCAAGGTCACCACTTTCATCGAGATAAAGCTTATGAGACATTAGGGCATAAAAAAAGGCAGTCCCTGAGAGCGGTGCATTTAGAATACACTTATGGTAGTCTGAGACCGCCACGCTTTGTCAGGATTTACCCGCCTGTACACAAATATACGAATATTCCTTTTTGATTTGTAATTATTTGTTAGAAATCTTTGTGGCTAGCTTTCAATTTTTACTATTCTCTTATTGGTAAATTAGCTTGTTTCACAAACCCACCGCGATCCCCTGGATTTTGTGTGCGATAGCTTCAAACGAGAGAGTTGACTGGTAAAAATTTAAGGTATGTGCCTGCTTTTGTTGTCTATCCAATTCCAGGGTTGCATTCAGCGCTGCTAACAAAGCGTCTTGGTTCCCGGCCTCGTACAATATGCCGCAATTCCCGCCATCTGTTATCATCCTGAACGAGGGTATATCAGTTACCACAGGGATACAGCCGCATGACATGGCCTCGCAAACTGCCGTCCCGCTTCCCTCGTAATGTGAGCCCGAAACGATGAAATCAGCGCTGTTATACCAGTATAGCAAATCATCATGGGCAACCTTGCCAACCAATGTAACCTGGCTTCCTGCGTCGCCGTTTTTTAACAGCACTTTAATATCACCAAGCAATTCATCGGTATGGTAGATCATGTACAGGTGCGCAACCGGGTTGGCGTCGGCAAATCTTAGAAATGCCTTTACAACGTTGATAGGATCCTTATTTTCGTTAAGGCGACCAACCCACAAATAGACAGGGTTGCCCTTCACGCCGGTTTTCAATTTCGCAGCCGCTTTATCAATCGGGTAAAATACCGAGGAAACTTCCATCACTTCGTGTATTTTTTGAGGCGATAAAAGGTTGCCGTTGTTTACCCAATCCAGACCCATGGTCTTCGACGCAAAAAAGTAGGCGTCGATATAATGGTCGGCAATTATTTGGAAATATTTTTTAATGCCTGTAAAAGGCTTTTCGGCATGGTGCTGGACCATTATCCTTGTTTTTTTATTTAACAGCGTCCGCAACTGAATTACCTGCAATGGCTGATGTAAACCCTGTACAAAGACAATATCAGGGTTTAGTTTTTTTACGTAGCGGTTTAGCTTTACGGAGTAATACGTTTTTTCCCTGTTTAAGTTTACAAAGTGGTGTTGCACGCCATTATGCTCGCAGATCCCTTCGTAATTGATCTGTTTAATACTGATCACCTTATTTTCCTTACTCAAGCATTCCACCAAACCGGTATAGCCGGCCGTCCTTTTAAACCAGCTTTCGGGTGAATCAAAATCCGGTGAATAGTTATAATGGACAAATACGTATAACATGCCGATCTCCTGGTTTAGTACACTGCTTCAATGCTTTCGTATTTGCTGTTTTGAAACTGCAAGAAGCCCACATGGTAAAAAGACGAAGTATTTGGTTTTATCTTTTTATGGTTTAAAACCCTGCCCACCATCAGCATATGGTAACCCATTTTTTTGTTTTGGATGATCTCGATTTCTTTATAAGAGCCGGTGAAATCAGGCACCGGGAAACCAAACAATTCGCTATCGGTTGTGCCAAAGGGCAGCTGTTCTTTCGGCGTTGGCGATGCGCTGGGGTGTTTACCAAGCGCATAAACCGTATTAATATCGACCGAGTCCGTATCGCAAACGACAACCTTTTTTGCTGCCAGTATCTTATCTAAGGTAACGTTGGTGGTTCTCAAGCCTAATAAGTACAAGCCTTCCTCTTCAATAAAACCATGTATGTCCATCGGGAAAATATTGCAATAATTTTCATCCCGGTAGGAAACGATGATAATGCTGCGCGGGTACGAATACAAGGCGCTAATAACCTTACGACTATAATAAGTATTTTTTGGCGACCGAAGCAGGTAAGCGAAAAAAATTAGTCTGTGTAAAGGGTTTAACTGGTGATTTTTTACGGTATCAATTTTATATAAAAGCAAGGCGCCATTTGCCGTTTTGATTTTTTCTATAAGCGATACCGTGGTGGAAGCATTCAGTTTGTCACCTTTCATAAACTGTATTGTTGCTGCCTGCGGATCAATTAGGTTGAGTTGATCCGCAGGCAGCCATGATGCCATACAAAAAGGATCCAGGCAAATCATCCCATGATGTTTGCTGATGTGGAAAAGGTGTTTCCCACTTTTTAAAAACACCTGTTCTTCAACGTCGTCTTCGGCCATCCGGGATATAAAAAAGGTTTTTATTTTGACCCCCTTAAAAAAAAGTTTCCTGATCAATGCGTTCATATCAAAATGTATCGATGTCTGCAGCCGTAAATTTTATTTCATCCAGCTTATAGTCGCCGTGAAGTACTTTAAATATAACAGGGAAGGACGGTATCGGCTTAAACCGTTCGGAAAACAAATGGTGTAATGAAGTTCCCGGACTTGCGTGAAAATGTATCTCATTTACAAACAGGTTACTGGCGAGTTTTTTAACCTGGTACATCATACTATCAAAATCGCCGGGGGCTAAACAAATATCCCCGATAAGCAGCACAGTACCAGCTTTTACCCACAAAGTCGAATTCGCCATTTCAATAACTTTGGCAGGGGCATACGTTTTGTAATTGAGGTAATCGTAATCCCTATAAACACCCCCAAACCCATTCGCAAATACAGAGTTCGCAACGCCATGTTGCTGCACGCTATGCCTGTTAAGCAGTACTTGCTGATACCTGTTGAGCATACGCTGTACGAATGGCAGTTTTTTAAAAAACCTTATCCATGAAGACCTATTTACCGGGATAATAAAACAATCCATTCGTTCTGTCATTTGCCATCCAAGTTTATTGATAAAGCCCGGCAACGAATTTTGATTCGGAAAACCAAAAACAAAATTTATCCTGTTGTTGCGGCAAAGTGCGTAGGTTAGCTGCGCTAATTCCGTAAAAAAACCTTTGTTCCTGTATCCGGGATGTGTCATCGTATCAGCTGATTGTGCTGCAAGTACCCTTTTATCATCAATCCACATAAAGCAGGGGATAACGCCATAATACCCTATGGGGGTTCGCTGCTTGTTATAGGCAATAAAGCCAACATATTTTACCGCGGTAAAAACCGTATCATATTTTTTTAACAAAAAGCCCGGGGGCAAAATCCTTCCATAAACCGCTTTATAAAGCCTTTCCACATCGGCCAGGTTTGTTGATGTCAGACGTTCAATCGTGTATTCCGTTGTTTGCGTCTCAGCATTCATAGTTGCGGATTACGGTTGCATACATCTGGTTATTGGTGGATATAAACGGGTTGACTGTAAACCGTTCCCGTATTGTTTGGTCTTCCTGATCGGCTGGAAACAGAAAATCCATTGCGAGCAAATGCTTAAAGCCCGCCAGCTTAGCAGCGTTAACAACCTGCGGCGAATACGATCCGTAGGGAAAAGCAAAACTTTTTACCTGCTTGCCGGTGATAGTTTCGAGGTATAATTTGGAAAACGATATTTCTGCCTCCGCATCTTTGATGTCGATCCTGGCCAGGTCGTTGTGATAATGGCCATGTGCCCCAATAGTTGCGTAAGGGGATCGGAACAACTCCCGTAATTGTTCTTCGGTCATCTGCAGCCAATAGTCTTCGTCTGCTGTATTTAACCGGAATGGCATTGCAGGATATAATAGCCTCATCATTTCGGCCTTTTGGGGGAAACCCGAAGACCTCAATCGTTCCACTAAACTTACACCGTCGGGGGTTGAAAAATATTTATTATGGAGGCCCTGTTGGTATCGTTCGTTTTCAAACTGTATATTTTGCGGCCCGTACCTGCTCACTATTCCCAAAAAATCGTTCCATAAGATATCGTAGCCGGCAGCTCGTATGGCAGTGACAAAAAATGTAGCTGGCAATTGGTATTGCGCTAAAAGCGGCAAAACATATTTATAGTTGTTGGCAAAGCCGTCATCAAAAGTGAGGCAGATATTGAATTTATCCCTACTGAATTTTTGCTCATAATAATCATCCAGCGAAATAACGTTAAAGTGTTTTTTATAAAAGCGAAGGTGTTGTTTAAACCTTTTCAGATCCAGGAATATCGGGTTAAAACGGGTAGGATCTTTAAGGCAAATCCCATGATAGATCATTATCCGGCTGCCGCGCGCTGATCTGTAAAATTCCCGGTAAAACCCAAGGTTATGGCCGGCATCCCGTAGCAGGTGCCGGGCTTCCCTGTTTAATTTCGACCGTATTTTCTGCCAGGTTATCATGCAACAAGCCGTTTAGTTACGCTAATGGGAAATTCGGCCGCCGGTTGATAATTCCTGATATTGTCCATTAATCCGGGCAAATCCCCCTGCACATACTTGCCAATACCATTGATGTAAATTTTACTGAAATCGCTGATATCCGCTTGCTTTAACTGGTCCAGCAAAGCTTCATCAAACAGCCGCATATTACCCCGGTGTATTACCAGCAAAAGATCGTCCGGGCCGATCCCAAAAAATGCATCCAGGCTATTATTTCCGTTATTCGTTTTAGCTACCACCAGGTCGGCATCTTTACCGGCGGCAATTTCACCGGTGTTTAGCTTCCATATTTGCGCCGCATTTTGAGTTAAGGATTTATACAACAGGTCATCGCTCAATAAATTTGTTTCCCGCGCTGATTGCAGATGGCGCCAGATGTTCCAGTCGCTTGTTAATGTTGAATCGGTGCCAAATAATAATGTTGAATACGCTTTTAATAAATCTACCGGGGCCGTTTTGTTCAGCAGGTTATAGTTCGACTGCGGGCACCAAACAATGGCCTTAAATTTTTTTGCCTGGCGCTCTGTCATGGCTACGGCGTGTACGCCAATTAATTTTTTGTTCAGCAGGTTCCAGCGGGTTAATTGTTCAATTTCGTGGTGGGCTGCATCGTCGGTCCCTTCCCCGACATGGATGTTTACCGGCAGGTTTTTCTTAAAGGGGTTGTTCAGTTTAATCCTCCAGCTCTTTTCAAACTGTACCGAGTGGAGGCATTGTGTTTCATCAAACACCGTTATTAAATCATCAGATTTCCCAAACCGTGCCCCGTGGTTCACAACGGTGGTAACACCGCATAGCAGGTTTTTATATATTCCCCATTCGGTACGCAGGGAGGCAGGAATATTTAAAACTTCCCTTATCTCCGCGCGGAAGGTTTGATGGATGTGCCTGCCCCATTCGGTATAATTGCTATAAACGCGGTTGCCTAATTTGGCGAACTGGTTAAAATCCAGGTGGTCGTGCGAATTGATCAACCCGGGAAAAATGAGGGCATTGTCAAAATGCAAAGTTAAGTCACCGTCAGCAGCAGGTATAGGTGAAGATGCAATACCCGTAATTTGCTCACCCTTGATGGTGATATTAACCGGATCGCCGCCGCCTGCCATTTTTACATTGTTAAGGATCATCATGCCCTCCTGAAATGGACACCATAAATAATAGGGAAGCCCTTAAATTTTTCGTAAACGTGCAATGCGCTTTGCTGCCTGTAATAGTCCTTTACGGTTTCGTCGACCGATTTTGTAACCTCATTAATAGCCCGGAAGCCATTTTTTAGTAAGAGGAGCTTGATAACCCGTACCGTATGGACATAATTTTCAACCGAAATTTGGACTTTGCCATGCGGGAAGGTCCTTTTACCGCCGAATGCAAGCGCATCAGGGTGAAAATCGGTGATTACAATGTCCGCTTTTTCTTTACAAATTCGGCACCATGATGATAACGCCGCTTCAATATCCTTTATATGGGCGACGGTAAGGGTTGACAGAATAACGTCAAAAGAAGCATCCGGAATAGCCGAAAACAGGTTGTCGCGTATGAGCTGTGTTTGGGCAAAAGGATACTTGTTTTTTAATTTGCCAAGCATCCCGGCCGAAACATCAAAACCGGTTAAGCTTGCCGGATCATTTTTCAAAATATTGCCCCAGTGCCTGCCCGTACCGCAGCCTATATCCGCTACGTTTTTGTTTTTTATCACAATTTCATCCAGGAGCTCTAAAAATACGCGCTTATCCAGGTCGAGCATCAGGTTGCCGGGTTGGGTATCATAGTTTTCGGCCCAGGTATCATATGCTTCAACTACATCTTTTTCCAATATAGCTGAATGGGCAACATGCTTTTTGATAAAATTTTTAAGGGTGTTTATCAACGTGACTGTTTTTGATGAATCAATTACATGCTTTTCTCTCCAGGAACTACGTTGCGTTGGTTTGAAAGGTTGCCCGGCAATTTTATTTCCCCACCCTGGCAACCATCCCATTTTTAAAGGCGTATTTACTGTGACCGTTTATTAATATGGGTTTATTGTAAATTGTTGCCTTGCGCTTAAGGGGATACCGGTGGACATCATTCGCCGGTATCGCAAGGCATTTTGGCTTAAATAAAAAGGTGTAATTGATGATGAATAAAATACTGCTGTTTAACCCAAAAAGTTCCAATAATAAGTATCGAATCCCCAATTCTATTTTAAATATCGCCGCATCGGTAAACGGGAAATATGATTGGGTTATTGTTGATGGTAACTGCGAGTTGGACCCCATAAAAAAAATAGAAAGCTATTTAAATACCGGCCAATACAAATACCTGGGGTTTACGGTGATGCCGGGTCCTCAATTAAAGCAGGCTATCGTCGCCGCGAAAAAGATCAAGCAGAAGTTCCCTTATACTACCATGATATGGGGGGGCTATTTTCCATCAAACCAACCGAATGCCGTTTTATATTCGGGCTACGTGGATTTTATCATCAATGGCCCCGGCGATAATGCTTTTCCAAATCTTATAGATGCCCTGGAAACAGGGAAGCCTTTTGAATTTATCAGGAACCTGATCTACAAAGGGGTAAACAATCAAATTTTTATAAACGCAAAGGAGGATCTGTTAGACCAGGATTCGCTGGCTCCGCTGCCTTATGATCAGCTGAATGCATTTTATCCCATTCCAAAATTTTTAGGCAAAACCTATCTCGGCAAAAAAACACTCGCTTATCATTCCAGCATAGGCTGCCCCTTTACCTGTTCATTTTGTGCGGTTGTGCCCATTTACGAAGCCAGGTGGAAGGGTAAATCTGCACAGCATATTTATAAGGATGTTAAATACATTAAAGATAAATGGGGCGCCGATGCCATCGAATTCCACGACAATAATTTTTTCGTATCGGAAAAACGTGCGGTTGAATTTTCGCGGCTGATAAAGGATGAACACATGACCTGGTGGGGAATGGCCCGGATTGATACGATGAGCAAGTTTAAAGACGAATCGTTAGCGGCAATAAGGGGGGCAGGCTGTAAGATCATATTTTTTGGCGCCGAGAGCGGCAATAGCGAAGTATTGGCGCAAATGGATAAAGGCGGAACACAAACCGGCAAACAGATCATTGAATTTGCGGAAAGGCTCAAAAAGTTCGACATCATTCCCGAGTATTCGTTTGTATTGGGAACGCCCGCGCCTACGCCCGAAAAGGTGCAGGCGCAGATCGATTTTGAGATCAGCTTTATTAAGAAAGTAAAACAGGTTAACCCGCTTACAGAGATCATTATTTATACCTACAGCCCTGTGCCAACGGAAGGGTCTGAAATGTACAAACAGGTTTTGGCCAGCGGCTTTAAATTCCCGCAAACGCTCGAGGATTGGATAAGCCCGGCCTGGGAAAGTTTTGATCTGCGAAAAAACCCGCTTACCCCCTGGTTAACTCCGGAAATGATCGACAAAATCAGAAATTTTGAAACGGTGCTGAATGGCGTTTACCCAACAGTGACCGACATACGGCTCAATAGCTTAAAACGCAAAGCCATACAGCTGATAGCCGGCTTAAGGTATAAGATTAACGTGTACCATTACCCTTATGAGATAAAATTGCTGCAAAAGGTTTGGCGGTACAAGCAACCGGAGATACAGGGGTTTTAGTGGGCAGTAGGCAGTGGGCAGTAGCCAGTGGAGTATTTGATATTAATTGTTTAGGATTTTTGAATCGCGGATTTGGGCTCAATTTTCGACTCAAGACTTAGAAAAATGGGACTTCCATCACTATATCATACTTACAAACGTCTCCGGACTTTGCAAACGGATCAAATTTCGGCTTTGCCGGTGGTGATATTGATGCCGCATAGCGCTTGCAATTGCCGGTGTGTGATGTGTGATATCTGGAAGGACAATAAAAACCTGAAGCAACTTAGCGAACAGGATATTGCCGGCCTTTTATCTTCCTTAAGAAAATTTGGCACGCAACAGGTGGCAATGTCGGGTGGCGAGGCTTTGCTTAATCCAAACTTCTTTAAGCTTTGCGAGATCCTAAAAAAAGAAAGGATCAGCATGACGCTGCTTACTACCGGGTTGTCCATAAAGAAGAATGCGGAACAGCTGATCAAATGGGTCGACGAAATTATTGTTTCGCTGGACGGCGACGAGGCGCTGCATGATGCTATCCGGAACGTTGCGGGTGCATTCGGTAAGCTAAAGGATGGCGTACAGTATATCAAGCTATTAAAACCGGCGCATAGAATAACTGCCCGTACCGTCATTCACCGGCTGAATTTCAGAAATTGGGAATCTATTATTAAAGAAGCCAAAACAATGGGCATCGACCAGGTTAGTTTTTTACCTGCCGATGTAAGCAGCCATGCCTTTAACCGGCAGCTGGCCTGGGAGGAGCCCCGGCAGGATGAGGTACGCGTATCAAAAAACGAACTGCCGGAATTGCTCGAAATAGTCCAAAGGGTAATGGCTAATAAAGACTATTTTGATTCGGGGTTTATCACAGAGTCGCCCGGCAAAATTCACCAGATATACGAGTATTATGCCGCGTTTTTTGGATTAAACCCCTTCCCTTTTAAACAGTGCAACGCCCCCTGGGTTTCAACGGTAATTGAAGCCGATGGTGCTGTACGGCCCTGCTTTTTTCATGATGCCATAGGTAATATCCACGATAACTCATTAGCCGATATCTTAAACGGCCCCGAAGCGACCCGATTCAGGAAAACGCTGAATATGGCCACAAATGCCACCTGTGTAAAATGCGTTTGTTCATTAAACCTGTCGGCTTTTGCGAGGCTCAATTAATTAAAAAGTATGAAAAGTATCCTGTTTACCCATTCTTACTTTTTGCGGTTCGACCCTAAACAATGGCAATTGGGGCAGCCCTATCCGCCTCTGGGCACGCTGTATGCTGCGGCGTTAATGCGCGAAAATAATTATGAGGTAGCGCTGTTTGATACCATGTTTAAAAGCGATCCCGAAGAAGTCGCTGCCACCATCGCCCAAAACAAACCGGATCTTTTCGTGATGTATGATGACGGTTTTAACTATCTCACCAAAATGTGCCTTACCAATATGCGGGCGGCGGCCTTTTGCATGTGCAAATTGGCCAAATCAGAGGGGTGCATCGTTATTGTTTCCAGTTCGGATGCCACTGACCGGTATGAAGAATACCTTCGGGAGGGCGCGGATTTTGTCATTATCGGCGAGGCTGAACATACCTTATTGGAATTAGCCGGGCATATCATTGATAAGAATAATGACTATTCGGCGATAAACGGCCTGGCTTATTTGCGGGACGGTAAGATCATCAAAACCCAGGGCCGGCCGGTGCTAAAAGACCTGGATAGCCTGCCCTTACCCGCCTGGGATTTGGTCGACATGGAAACCTACCGGCAAAGCTGGCTAAAAAGCGCGGGGTATTTTTCCTTGAACATGAGCACTACGCGCGGCTGTCCCTTTAAATGCAACTGGTGCGCCAAACCGATTTATGGCAACCGGTATAATTCAAGGAGTCCGGAAAATGTAATTAAAGAAATTAAGCTGTTAAAGCAGCTTTACCATATCGATCATATTTGGTTTTGCGACGATATTTTTGGTTTAAAACCGGGCTGGGTTATTGAGTTTTCGCGCCTGGCACAAAAGGAAAATATCAGCATCCGGTTTAAAATACAATCAAGGGCCGATCTATTGGTAAACGAAGAAAACGTAAAAGCATTGGCCCTGGCCGGTTGTGAAAACGTGTGGATAGGGGCTGAAAGCGGCTCGCAAAAAGTCCTGGACGCTATGGATAAGGGGATCAATATTGAGCAGATCCGCCGGGCCACCTTGCTGATGAAAGAAGCCGGGATAAAACCATCTTTTTTTATACAGTTTGGTTACCCCGGCGAATTGAAGGAAGACATTGAGTTAACCATTAACATGATCAATGACCTGCTGCCTTTTGAAATAGGCATCTCGGTTTCGTATCCGCTGCCCGGAACACTTTTTTATGAAAAGGTTAAAGCCGAGCTGAAGATAAAAACAAACTGGACCGATTCGGATGAAATGGCCCTGATGTTCAGCAATGCATTCCCCGCTAGTTATTACAAGCAGTTGCACCGGTATGTGCATCAAAATTATCACAAGCATTTGGCTAAAAACAGTTTGGTTAAATTGATGCGTAACCCTTTTTCGGCCACTTCAAAAAGCCTTAGAAAAGCGTTATCTGTATTGTATCATGGACCGGCCACGCTTATTGAGGGGATGAAATTACGAAAGCTGGAAAAGGCGTGAAAAAAATGAGAACCAAGAATCAAGAGCCAAGAGCCAAGAGCCAAGAGCCAAGAGTCAATCCCGCACGTGCGGTGTTGATTCGCATAAATATGGAAGCTATTGTGTCAAACTTTAACGAACAACTTGCCGAGGCCGCATTCACTCATCAATCAGCCATTTTTGATGAGCTTTATGCGGGCGACACCATCGTTCATTATAAAAGGGAGCGGGTACGCAATCATGTGCTGAAATATTTAAGGCTGGAGGGTTCTATTTTGGAACTTAATAGTGGTACAGGTGACGATGCGCTTTTTTTTGCGAGGCTCGGCCACCATGTACATGCTACTGATATCTCAACCGGGATGCAGCAGCAGTTGAAAAGAAAGGTGCGGCTCAACGGAATGGAAAATAGGGTTAGCACCGAGTTGTGTTCCTACACTGCGCTTAACGGGCTATTAAACAAAGGCCCCTACGATCATATCTTCTCCAACTTTGCCGGCTTAAACTGCACCCATCAACTGGATAAGGTGTTGGATAAGTTTAGCGGTTTGCTAAAACCAAACGGAAGAGTTACCCTGGTTGTGCTGCCGAAATTTTGTTTGTGGGAATTTCTATTGGTGTTTAAAGGCAAATTCCGGACTGCATTCCGAAGGCTTTTTAGCAGCAATGGCAGCAAAGCCCATATTGAAGGCACTTATTTTAGGTGCTGGTATTACAACCCGTCTTTTATTGTTAACCGGCTCAAAAATGGGTTTGATTTATTGAGCGTTGAAGGCTTATGCACCATCGTGCCGCCATCGTATATAGAAGGCTTTGCAGAAAAGCACCCGAAAGTTTACAAATTCCTGAAAGCGAAAGAAGACCGGCTTAAGAGTACCTGGCCCTGGAAGCATATTGGGGATTACTATATTATATCGCTGGAGAAAAAGAGGGGATAGATGTGCAGATGTGGGTAGATGTGCAGATTTCAGATGTGCAGATGAAAAATTGGCTTATATTATCCGACCACACATATACTCATCGACGCATCAAAAACATCTGCACATCCGCATCCCGCACGTGCGGGACATATCCGCACATCAAATTCCCACATCAAACCGCCTTTTCAAAATCGTTCAAAAGCCGGGCAACTTTATACTCATATTTCTTGAGCAGGCTGCTTTGGAAATTCTTTGGGTCGGGTTTGGCATAGTGTTTATCGGTTAACAAAGCCAAAACGGTACCATGGCTGTTTAACTTTTTAAGAATGGTTTTTTTCGACCATCTTTTAGCCGTTATTTTCATCAGCAAGTTATCAATCGTGTTAGCTCCGGTTAAGTTTAACAAACCCTCAAATACCCGCTTAAGTAACGATGCTTTGCCGGATACTGCCGAGGCTATGCGCATATTTTTGTTTGGAAGGAAAGCGCGGGTCCAGGTGTTGGCGGCATAAAAATTCTCGAATATCATATCACCCTGTAAAGGGATAAGCGTCCCAACCTCTGTAGCTGTATAAATGTTTTTTTCTACTATCTCCAACTGGGCCATGTCAATATAATAATTCATACAAAACAGGTGCTCCTTGTTAACGAAAAAGGTAAGCTTCTTAAAACAATGCATTAACGTACGGGCAATCCAAAGCCTGTTTTTCGCCGTGATGATGAATAGATCCACATCTGAAGTTTCGTCGGCGAAGTTTTTGGATAAGGAACCCGAAATAGCTATGCCTCTTACAAAAGGGAACCTGATAAGCAAATCGCCCACCTTTCCCGCAATTTTGATTAATTCTTCGGCCCTTTTGTTTCCCTCGTTTCTCCTCACTATTAAATAGTGATCGTTCTTTAATGTATAAAACTTATCAAACCTGTAAACAGAACCACTATTCACCAGGCAGATCAGCCCATCGTCGAAAAGCTCATAATGATGTGATTTTCCCAAGAACAAATAAATCTCAGCCCTCGTTAATGGATAGTTGAACATATCGAAATAAGCAAGGGTGGCTAATATGTGTTCTTTAATTTCGGTCAAGTCCTGATTTATTAAAGGGTATATCCGGTTTTGCATTTACTTATTTTATGACATGTATTTAAAACGATTGCTTTATAATGATGACGGGGTAATTAATCCTTCGGTTGCCTGCCCCCGCAAATAATTAAAATTGGTTAACGTATGTGAATGAGGACCTTAATTGATGGCTATTGGCTCTGCGATAATGCTTCCGGGCATTGCTTTTTTGCCTTGGAAGAACCTGATTTTCATAGGGTTCCACCCGATCTTCTGGGGCTTTTCCGTCGAAAAAGCGAAAAATGAAAAAAAGAACGCGTAAAAGCATACCCCCTTGTCTACATCCAGCAAATTTTCGGATAGGGAGACAATAGCAATAAGCAACATAAAAGAGAAAAAGAGCACATCCTTTTGTTTAAAAGCGATGGTAAAGCCAAAGGCCAGAGTAGCCAGGTAAGTGAGCAAACCCAGGATGCCGGTTTTTATCAGGAAACTAAGGTATTGGCTGTGCACATTGAGCCTGTTGAGATAAGAATTGTAGAGTTTTTTATTATAGAAGGCGTCCTGCAAAAGTCCGATCTCCGAGCCTGACCCATAGCCCAATACGGGCGCTTTTTTTATTAACCCGGCAGCCGCGTTCCACCTGGCCAGGCGGCCGTCTTCAGTCTCCCCTGCTGTCGATTTAGCCAGATCAAGCGTCAGTTCGTTAACGAAACGCTCCCTGAAAGCTCCTGACCTTAATACTCCAGCAAACAGTAAAAGCGAAAGCGAAACTGAAACTAACACGAAGCGCCGGCGGCCAACGCCTGTCAATATGAAAAAGGGAATTGTAAAATTGACGATGACAAGGAATGCTATTAATGCTGATTTTGAGCAAAGCTGCAGCAGGCCGGCTGCCAGGATGACGCTGCAAATAAAATAAAACAGCCTTTTGGAGACGGATATTTCTTTTATCAGCAGGGTTAACAAATAAGTGAGCGACAATACAATTTGCATGGAAAAAAATGTAGCATGCATGCCTATAGGCTCCGAAAAATTATGGTTCGTAAACGCACCCGTAAACATGGCTGAATACGGGAGGTGATAATGGTGCAGTGTTTTAAAGACATCGGCAAACAGGTAAACGACGGTCGCTGTGCAAACCAGTGCGAACGATAGTAACAATTGAGATTTGTACTTTTTTAAATCCAGGGGGTTAAGGCAAAAAAATACAGGGAAAATCAATATAGTAATTTGCTTTCCCCATTCGGTAAAGGCCTCGCCGGGAGTAGGGGTATAAATGGTGCCCGAAACGGTTACCAGGAAAACGGATTGCAGCACCAGCGTCCGTAAGTTGAACACTCTTTTTACATCACCCTTTTTTAAGTGGATAAGGGTATGTATCGCATAGCTTATCAGGATAATATGGCTGTAAAACCTGTCAAACGGCAAACTGGCCATTAATAACATTAAATGGTAAAAGCTTATTTTATTGGCCAAACTATCCTTTATCACAAACAATTCGCTCATGGTTCAAACCGCAGTAACATTCCACTATAAAGGCTTCGTATTCATCAATTATTTTCTCCCAGTTAAACTGGTATTTTATTTTGTGAAGGTTATTGCTGACCATCGTTTTTTCGGGGCCTTTTCGCTGGACGGTTTCAACAATGCTTCTTACTTCTTTGGCATCCGAAAAATAAAACGCATCAGCATTTAATACCGATTTATTAAATGGGTTGTTATGGGCGGCAATCAAAGCTTCGCTGGCCATTGCTTCCAGTAATGACGGGTTGGTGCCGCCAACGCTATGCCCGTGAAAATACAGGTACGAGTTATTTTGCAGTGATCGTACTTTGGCCGTATCGTAAATTGATCCCTTGAATTCAATCCGGCCGTCGTTCTTAAACTTATGGGTGATAAATTTTCCAAACCGGTTACTTGTATCGCCCAAAACCTTAAATTTCCGCTGCGAGTTGCTGTTGTTAAAGCCTTCCAATATCGTTTCGATATTGTTTTCGGGTTCCATCCGGGCCATCAGCAAAAAATAGTCTTCTTTTTGGGCTTCGCCGGTTTCCACCTGTTCCCGCTCTTCCTCCGAAAAGAGGTCAGCGCCGTAGGGTATATACCTGCTGTTGATCTTGTATTTTTCGCCGAGGTATGATTTGATGACCAGCGAATCGGAAATATAAAACTGGCTATATTTTACGGCGAGCTTTTCGGCATATTTTAGAAATGTTTGTACCGGGCGAGCGTACTTCGACCGTCTCCACTCCAGGCCGTCCATATTCGTGATAATGGTGGAATCCGCGGGATATAATTTACCCCAAATGGAACTGCTGGTATAGCCCATTATTAAAATCACATCAAAATGTTGTTTACGGGCATCAAGCAGGCAATTAAGATCGTAAACAAACTGCCCGCTTGCTCCGATCAGGTACTCAGGATCATAACAATGCCTGATCTCAACGCCATTCCAGGTCGTTTCCTGGTAGGGGTGCTTATGCGAGTTATAAACCGTAACCCCGTACCCTCTTTTAACCAGGCCTTCTGATACATACTCTGAAATATGCTCAAATCCTCCGTAATTATTGGGGATACCCCTTGTACCCAAAATCGCTATCCTTAATTTCATGCTGTAGCTGCTATTTGATATGCTTTTAATGTTTGTATGGCGGCATGTTCCCAGGTATATTTTGATAAGATCTTTTGCCGGAAAGGTTCATTTAATGGCGCCGAGCTGGCTTTTTCAACAGCCTGGCGTATGCTTTCAGGCGCCGAAGGGTCGCAATAAAAGGCATCGTTTTCAAAATATTCACGGGTATCGCCTTTGTCGGTAATAACAATATTGCAACCCATCACGGCCGCTTCGATCGAACTGAGTCCTGTAGTTTCAAACCAGCTGGGAAGCACATGAACTTTAGCCCGCTCATAGTAAGCCACCAGCTCATCGACCGGTAGATGGCGTACAAAGCTGACGTTATCTGCCGCTATACGCCGGCATTCATTGTAATAATTTACCTGGTTTGGCGCGGGCGATCCGATAATTAGTAATTGATACTCCGTATTATTTAAAGCCTTTATGAGGTTTAACTGGTTTTTTATCCCCTCTATCCGGCCAATACAAAGCACCAGCCGGTCATCTTTCCGTACACTCGGGTTATATTGAAACATATTGGGATCAACACCGTTGGGGACAACTACATTGTTGATAGGACCTGAATAGTTTTTTTCAACCCTTTGGTATTCCGATTCGGAATTTGGAAGTATTACGGCCGCGCGCCGCAATATGTCAATAATGCTTTTCCGTTGGCCTTTCCAGGTATAACTGATGCTGGCCATGTGATCTCTACCCAATAACCACCGTGCCATTGTTTTTACATATTCAATGCCATCTGCCGGCATATACGCAAACAATGCCCCAAAACCTTTACGGTGATGTTTGTCGTATTCGGTGTAATTGCATAGTATGGTTGAAACTACAAAAGGCTTTTTTGCTTTATTACTGTGATAAAGTATGTCTGCTGGGCGCGTAATATTAAAAAAATGCAGCAGGCTATAATGCTCGTAGTCGATTTGCTGGTTTGATAGCAGTATCTCCACATCAATCCCCATGGTGCTAAGCTGCTTGGCTGTTTGCACAATCTGAACCGTATCGCCCCCTGGAACGCGGTATAATGTTGACCTGGTTATAAAAGCTACGTTCATCATTTTCATCTTGTTGTTTTGTGAAGCCAGGCAATAAATCTTTCGGGTAAATAACTTAGCGTGTACAACAGGTAGTTATCAAGCCGGAGCGGATGCAGCGTAATAGCCCTAACCACATTTAATCTTGCTTTTTCCGGCTGGTAGTTATTGAGCAGGAATTTTTTGCCGCAAAGGGCATAATAGGCCCCCTGCTTTATTTTCGGAGAATGGCTTTTTCCGCTGATCAACATCAACTCTCTGCCTTCGCTTTCAGTGATATAGCCTTTTTTAAGCGTTAAATACTTTATGGAGAGGAATTTACGGGTATGCCACTTTTCGTCGATCGTGATCGAATCGGGGTTAAGCCTTACTTTTATCAGCGCCTGCGACAGGTTGCAGGCTTTTTGATTTTTGAGAATGTTTATCCATAAAAAATGGTCTTCGTAGGTATAGGCATATTCGTTGTAGCCGCCATTGTCAACCACCACCTCTTTTTTATAAAATACCGAAGAGTGAATAAACGGGCAGACCGAGTATTTTAACTGTTGTATTTCCTCGTTTAAATGACCCGCCAGGTGGTGGGTAAACATAAAGTGGCCTTCTGCATCCACATAATCGGCGGTTGAACCTACCACGCTGTACTCCGGGTAGGCGGTTATAAACTCATACTGAATTTTAAGCCTATGCGGGTGACAAATATCGTCGGCATCAAACCTGGCAATATAGGGTGCACGAGCATAGGATAAACCCAGGTTCAATGCCGACGACACTCCCTTATTCCGTTGGGTAACAATAACAATACGCGGATCGTGAAAAGAATTGGCGATAGCTAACGTGTCATCCGTTGAGCCATCGTTGATGATCAAAAGTTCAAAATCTGTAAACGACTGGCGTAATACGGAAGTAATTGCTTCTGCGATATACTTTTCAGCATTGTATGCCGGCATTAAAACGCTAACCTTTGGATTATTGCTTGTCATATCGCAGCGGTTTTACGATAATTGGTCTCTTTGATATTGAGCAATAGCAGCAGCTCAAAAAACACCAGTACCGATAATTGCTCAAACCAGTAGTCAATAGAAAAAGCAGCCAGCATCAGCAATAGCACAGGAAGTCCGTAGGTAAGCTTTTTATATTGGCGGGTAAAAAATCCGAGGTAGAAAATCACAAATACAGTTAAACCGATCAATCCATATTCGGCGATCATCTGGTCGTAAACAGAAAAAGGGTTATTGGTTAGGGAATGCAGTTCCCTTCTTTTGCTAAAAAAATTCAGGTAAACATCGAGGTGATTTATCAGGAAATCTTTGCCGATATAAATGTATTTTTCCGGAAAGCCGCCGGCAAATTCTAGCCCGGTTGCCTTAAATGCCAGTTTCGACGAAAAGTTACCCATGCCGCCTCCTGTTATTATTTTGGCCGGATGACTTTTCAGAAAGTTAGTCGTTTGTAAAAACCCTAAGGCCTTGCCCGGCAAAGTAACCCTTAAAGAATCCTGGCCAGAAAGCTGAAGTACAGCCTTATGCTGATCAATGAAGGTCAAAAGCTTTCTTTGTTCGACCGGCGTATCCGTCGGAGTTTGATAGGGGGGGGTATTGATATCGGCGCCAACAATAATGACACGGCCGGAGCCTGTTGCCGGGAGATTTGAGGGAATGATACTCATACCGGCTGCGTTGACGGCATACTTATTCCTGATCTCCTTAACGCTATCCAGGTAATGCTTTGCAAATATCCTTTTTTTTGCTTCGGGTCCTTTTAAACTATCCGCATTAACTTCCAATGGCGCAGGATTTACAGGAAGCGTTGGCGGATGGATGATGTTTTTTATGGTTTCGTGCACATACCCGTTGTTTTGCGGGGACACCTTACCGAGGAACACCACCAGGAACATCAGGCAAATGATAATAAGACTCTTTTGATCCCGGTTGGTTCTAAATGCAAACAAGAAAACCAACACAAGCATTAATGCTATATTCATAAAATTGCTGGCGGTCAGGAGCAAAACCACCATACAGACCAGTACCATCAAGGGCTTCTTCCTGTCTAAAAAATAAACAACGCCAAAGGCATTTAAAACTGCATTGGTGGTTGAAATATCGAATGTTAGGCCCCTGATGTAATCTCCGGTGCCCAAAAAGTATTTTTGGTATTGACCCTGGTAGCGATAAGGATTAATATCGTGCGCGTCCAGCATGATATAGCCAATATTACAAAGGGAAATGATGGCGTTGAGGACAAAGAAAACGAGTATGGTGCGGTGAATGATTTCCGTATCATTGTCTTCAATAGCTATTTTGACCTGGTGAACGGCTAAAAGGCACAAGATCCAAAACCCCATTCCCATCAAAAAAACCACAGGGTAATTGGCATTGCCATAGCTTTTGTATAGGATGAAGTTAAACAAAGCAATAACTATTACCAATGGGTAAAAAAGGGGCAGCCTTGTATTTTTAAAGCTAAAGCCGAATTTAAAGTTGAACCGCAGCAGGTAGATGATAACAATGGCCGGAATTTTTACCGCGAGTTTCACGTTCAAAAAGAGTATCAAAAACAAAAGGAGTTTCCAATCCACTTTACTGAGTATGTTCTTAAAATCAATCCTGTAAAAGCTATCCATTACCCACTTCTGTATAACTAAAGTCTAAAAGTTTAACCACGGAGAACACGGAGGAGGCACAGAGGCCACAGAGTCTTAATAGTTTGTCAATTTTTTCTCTGTGTTCTCTCTGCATTCTTTGCGATCTCCGTGGTTAAAATGCACTTCTAAGGGTTGTTTTAGCCGAAACATAAAGCCTTTTATTTTAGACTTCTATGTAACTTAAATTATCCGCCAACTGGCGGACGTCAGTCGCAGCTTCTTTCGGTCCCGATAGCTATCGGGATCCGGACTAGTTAACATTCCATCATTGGCATCGTAGAGATTACGGCCTGAAAATGGGAAGGGTTGCCTGTGGAGGAACAGAAATAAACGGAATTACCGCATCAAGAATTTCTTTAGCAAAGCCCCGTCGGATATTTTGATTTGTTTTAAAGCCAATAACAGGAGCAGGTACGATAGCAAAGCAAAAGGAAGCAACAGCCATGTTTGGGGAATCAGCGTTTTCGCAGCCATGCCGCATAGCAGGGCGCTTAGCGTGCAAACTAACAAAGGCTGCCAAACCGGGCTAAGCTGGGAAATGGTGTTCTTTTTTAAATAGAAAATGCTTTGAACCATACAGGCTGCTAAGAAAGCAAACGCAGCCCCTTCATTTTTAAAGATCGGGATGAGCAAAACGTCCCCGGCGACATTTACTGTAAAAGTGAGCACAAATGAACTAAGGATCATTTTTAAGCGCCCCTGGGCAAAAAAAATCGTCCATAAAAAATTATTGAGGTATATGAATGGCGCACATAGGGTTAAAATGAAAATTGTTTTAACATTTACCGCTCCATATTTACCGGATGTTACGCCATCAATAACAGGCGCCCAGTAAATGTTCAACACTAAACCAGTAAATGCAGCTATGATCATTTCAAAGCGAACTAATGATTTCAGCCCGGCCAATGGAACCTCCGTTTGTTTAAATAACCGGGTAAAAAGCGGGATTAGCACAGGGGCAATTGCCAGTAAAGGGAGGGTAGACATTTCAAAAATTTTGTAGGCAAAACTGTACTCCGCCAGCTTTATCGCCGAGACCATAAAACCGATAAATATCCAGTCAAAGCGGGCCAAAGCCGAGGTTATCAAAACAACACCTGTTTGAGGCAGCGATTCAAAAAGCAGCGCTTTATAATTAGCGCTATTCCATTTAATGTTTAAGGGGAGATTTGTAAAACGCCTGAATAACCAAATAGTAAGTAATAGTTCGGCAACGTCTCCGCTCACAAAAACTATAATAATGTTTTGCAGGTTTAAATCCCGGGTAAGCATTAACACAATCAGAGCGGCGCAGCGAATGATATTTGAGATTACCGACATATAAGCCAATAACCTGAACTGCTCCAAACCGGTAGCGGCCTGTTTAAAAGGGCTTGAAAAAAAGATCATCAGCTTACCTGCACCTATTAACAGCAATAAGCCAAATAAAATACCTGCGTGCGGGAGCAGGTAATAACCCGTTAAAAGCAACCCATAAAAGCCAAGCCCCGAGACCAGAACGTGCCAGATGTAAATCGAAAGCACCGATGTGACATTAACCCCGGAAGCGATTTTTTTTATGGCCAATTGATCAATACCCATTGACAATATATTAAAAACAGCCATCAAAACAGCTAATGCCAGGTTGATCAGCCCAAAACTGTTTTTGTTTATGCCGGTTGATAGTACATAAAATATCCCCAGTCCTGCCGCCTGGTTAACAATAAGCTGAAGGGTATTAAATGAAAGGTTCCTGACGATTTTTGCGTTCATTAAAAAGGGTTAACCGGTTATGGTTCGAGCCTGATTTCTCTATATAACCTAAGCTTCTTTGCCGAAACTTCAGTCGCAGCGTCTTTCTGTCCTCATAGCTATCGGGATTCGGACTAATTTAACGCTTTCAATATTCCAAAGCAAACCGTTCCTCAGTTACTTGCTTTTTGTGCCCCAAAGTCTGCATACGGCTCAAAAGCCGGTATTTGAGCCGGGTGTTCTTAACAGTGGTTAGGGCTATGTCCAAACCTTCGCGGCCATCTAAAAAGCCCAGGCAAATTATGTAGTTTTTAATGAAGCCGAACAGGGGGGAGATGTATAATTTGATGACATTAGTGGTTTTGCCGGTCTGCAGGTATTTTTCAGCGCTCAATTTTGCGTAATGATTGCTTTTGCTTTTATACGCTATAGCATTGTTTACGGAATAGTGGTGCAAATGGCCGCCGGCTAATTTTTTCACCCTGGTACCAGGTGGGATGATCAGGGTTTCATGCACCATCGTTTCGTTCCATTTAACAGCAACCCGGTTAAAAAGGCGGATATGGTGATCTCTTCCCCAGCGTCCAAACCTGATCGGTTTTTCACCGAAATAGGATTTGAACCTAATATCGTAAACCACATGCGTATTATTATAGTTTACCAGGTGAAGGGTTTTTATCAACTCGTCATCAGGTATTTCGTCCGCATCAATGCTCAATATCCAGTTATACTTAGCTGCCGCAATACCTTTGTTTTTATTTGCGCCATACCCTTCCCATTTTTGATTATAGATTCTGCAGCTATCTATTGCGGCACCGACGCCTTCGTCATGATTACTTCCGTTGTAGATCACAACAATATCATCAGTGATCAGTTGTGCTTTATTAATACAGGCCGGTAATATATCGGCCACATTTTTGGTAATTATTACGATAGAAACCGGGACCATTTATCAATTATTAGTCGCCAATAGGTTGGCTGTATATTCTGTAATACCAATACGGTTTATAAAATGGTTGCCTGTGCAGTAATTTTTAATAGGAAGGTGGAAGGAAAAAGCCAAAAGCTGAAAGCCGAAAGCCGAAAGGTTCCTGACTCTTGATTCTTGGCTCTTGGTTCTTGGCTCTTGATTCAAATAAAGAATAATTATTTATTAACAATCAATCACTTGTACGTAATTTGGTATTTTTAAATTGTTAACAGGCAACCTTTAACGATTACCTTCCGTGATGAGGATATGCGCAATTCGACAAAATAGTTAAACTGGTAGAACGCATATGGGAGAAGACGAGCTACATCAATTACTCAGGGGCTGTATAAATCAGGATAGGAAATGTCAGAAAATGTTGTACAAAACATTTTATGGCTTTGCCATGAGCATATGTCTTCGCTATGCTAACGATCGTGATTCAGCTGCCGAAGTTATGAACCAGGGCTTTTTAAAAGTATTTACACATATTGAAAGTTTTGATCTCACCCGGCCGTTCAAAGCCTGGCTGGGAAAGATCATGACGAACGCTTCTATTGATTTTTACCGGGCCAATTTAAAAATGGCTTACACAGAAGACCTGGAAGCGGCCGAAAATATGAGCGACGGAGAGTTCGCAGATAGAAATTTAAGTTACAATGATCTTTTGGCAATGGTTCAAACTTTGCCACCGGCATACCGCACCGTGTTTAATCTTTTTGCCATCGAGGGCTATTCGCACGAGGAGATAGGCGAAATGCTGCATATCAACGCGGGCACATCTAAATCAAATTTGCACAAAGCCCGGCAAAAACTAAAGCAAATGATTATGAGAGCCGATGCACCTGCCTCGGGTTCGTTTAATAGTGATATAGACTACGCCCCCTCAGTAGCTTTTAATGCACCAGGGATAGTATTAAATAAAGGAATAAGGGGATGAATAACGAAAAAGATAAAAAGTTAGATGACCTCTTCAAAAAGAAGTTAGAAGATACTGACGATCAAATCGGGTATAGAGAGGAGGATTGGGACTCGTTGGAGGCTATGCTGGATAAGCGTAAAAAGAGGAGAGCGGTAATTTATTTATGGCCTGTGGTAACCGGTATTGCCGCCGCATTACTGCTGTTTCTGGGATGGTGGCTTTTTAAACCAATCGAAAAAAATTCTAATAACCTAACAGTTAGCAGCCATGTAGTGAAAAGCAATAACAGCACCACTAATAATAACCCGGCTTCGATCGCGACAACGACTACTGCCTCAAAACAAAACGATGTGTTGCCGGCAAAAACGCACACACCTGCTATTGACAGTTCAGGCAGCAAGCCGGCTAACCTGGCAATAAATGCGCCGGCTAAAAACAGCCGCCCGATAAATCAAAGCCCGGTGCTTATTGTGGACAAGAGTGCTAACCCAACACCCGCTTTTAAAAGTGATGCCGCTGCTGCGACCAATAAGTTAAAGCCGCAAAGCGGAGCCAATCTGATAGAAGCAACAAAGCCGGCTACCAACCAGTTGGCAAACGTTGTTGATCCAACTATCGATAAAGATAGAAATGCCACTGTCGCTGTTGTGACACAAACACCGAATCCTCCAACTGCGCCTGGCAATCGAACTGACGAAAATTCGGCATTGAAAACCGGCAAGCCGACGGAACAGACTATAAGTTCAGGTGAAAAATCTCAGGCCGCAATGAGCCGCTTATTAGCAGGTAGCGCCGCACAAAACAATAAAGTCAGCGCTAAAACTATTGCTTCATTCCGGCCGCGTTTTGCATTGAATGCTATAGGGGCCGAGGATGCCAACGGGGCGGGGTCGTTTCAACAAGCTAAGGCAGGCAATAAAGCCGGCGTGTTTTTTTCGGCAGCCATATCCCGAAAGTTTTCGATCACTACGGGAACACTTTACTCGTCTACGCCATACGCGGCAGCATACGGCGATTATAATTTCCCCTATCAATTTAAAAACGACCCCGTAAGTGTTTCAGCAAACTGCAAAATGCTCGATATACCCTTAAACGTTGGTTACCAGGTGTATAGCAGGGGGCGCAATACGGTAACCCTTGGTACAGGGCTTTCGTCCTATGTGATGCTTCAGCAATCATTTAACTTTTCTTATGCAGGCTATGGCGGTACGTCTTCATCCAGCTATACAGCGCCCAATAGCGGCAGTTACCTTTTCAAAATATTAAATCTTAACGCAACCTATCAAAGGCAAATCAGTTCCAGGGGAGGCATCACCATCCAACCTTATCTCAAACTCCCGCTTGCGAATGTTGGATATGGCCAGGTAAAGCTTCAAACCACCGGTGTAGCACTCGGCGTAAACTGGAACCTGGGATCGTCAAAACCATAGAAAATGAAACCTATCCGTATTATTTTACTTGCCTGGATGAGCATCGACCAGGCGGGGCAAGACATCTGCGTCTCTAAAAATGCCCGGATCAGCTGGCTTTAAGCACACCGAAAGAAATTTTCACCATGGGCAACGTATTTACCAGTCGGGCAGTAATACCATTAAATATCTTTTAAAAAATAATTACCAATGAAAACAGTATTAAAACTAACGGCCACAATATTTATGGTCACGCTTCTATTTTTCGCAACTCATGTAAAAGCACAGACCACCCCGGCTAACAAGTTCAATTTAGACCTCGGTATTGAAAGCGGACTGCCCACCGGTGTTGCGGCAAACTATAACACCGTTATTTTAGGAGGCATAATTCGTTTCCAATATGGTATAAGCAATAATTTCGCCGTTACGTTTGCTACGGGCGGCGACCACTTTTTTACCAAGGATATCCCCGGAATAAATAACCCAAGCTTTGGCGTCGGACCAATTAAAGCCGGCCTCAAAGAGTTTTTTATACCCAATATTTACGTATCGGGAGAAGCGGGAATCGGTCGCGAAGTAACCCAAAAAGGCTTCGTTGGCGGCAACACTAAGCTGCTTTTGGAACCCGGAGTAGGGTATGCCAATAAAAGATGGGATTTTGGGGTTGCCTATGAAAGTTTAACCGGTCAACAGGATAATTATGGTTTTGTTGCCCTGCGCATTGCATACGGGTTTAGCTTGTAAAATAGGCAGATCAAAGCTCAAGATCCAAGAGTCAAGAGCCAGGAACCAGGATAATGCGAGGAATGTGAACATGCATTTCATTTACCTCCCTAACACGGGTAACTTTTATCTTGATTCTTGGCTCTAGATTCTTGTTTCTTGACTCAGGATTTAGTTACAGGAACTGTTAGCTTAACCATAACCTCAGGAGGCGTGCCGCTACGGTCAATACCGAAATCTTTAGGGATGACTTTTAAAGTCCCTTTAAACACCCCACCATTACCGCTGTCCTCAAACGTGAAATGGATGACGGCTGGCTTGGTAACGCCCTTCATGGTCAAACTGCCTTTTGCCAGGTAAGCGCCGGCATTTTTACTTACCGAGGTCGATACAAATTTGATGGTGGGGTATTGATCAACGCCCAAAGCATCTTTGGCGTGGCTGGTTTTCAGGAAAAACCCGGTAGCAACGCTGGACGCGTCAACAGAAGCGGAGATTTTGGCCAGCTCCGGGTGCTCTTTGTCAAATATGATGTCGGCTTTCAGCCCCGTAAATGACCCGCTGATTTTGCTTGTAAATTCGATCGTTGCTTCATTACCTTTTATTTTCCAATTAGTACTTATTAAAGTAAAAGCAAAAAGGCTGATGACGGCTGCAGCAATTGCAGGATAAATGATTTTTTTCATAGGATTATTATTTATGTGTATTATAGATCTACTTCCAGTAGCAGGAGAGTTTACTATGAATTACGCGAACTAACCAAAATAGGTTGCTTTCCGGTGTTATCCTAAAAAAACTTTGGTATTTATAATCAATCATTTATAATTAGTGCTAAATTTAAAATGCCGTCATATGAACCGTCAACGTTAACGCCGGATTAATTGTTTCAAGTCCATGAGCAGATTTATATTTAGTTTATGGTTATTAGTTGCGACTTTTGATCTGTTAGCACAGGCTTTTACACCCGACCCTGACTGGCGGTTTGATAATTTCAATCGCCAAAACCATTTTGTCAGCCGCAACATTAATAATCTTACGATTGATAAGCATGGTTATATATGGGTGTGCAGTCGTGGTATACAGCGGTTTGACGGCTTCAGGACTATTGATTATAATAGCCTTGATCCGTCCACCGGGGGGCTGAAGAATAATTATACCGATTTAATAAGCGACGGCGATGGCCGGATTTGGGTGAGTTCAGGAGGAATATGCTATTATAACAAAACCATAATTATCCTGTTGACCGGTTAAACTTTCATAGGCAACCCCAAAATCCCATCTTTTATT
>Ga0206808_1029_pt1 | contig 48028 bp, 45 predicted proteins | sample Alteio_BWOrgCont_58_FD_152899 | JGI IMG/M metagenome (GOLD analysis project Ga0206808, IMG submission 152899) | Enriched cells from forest soil in Barre Woods Harvard Forest LTER site, Petersham, Massachusetts, United States -... | ecosystem: Environmental > Terrestrial > Soil > Temperate forest >...
CATATAGACGGCCGGATTTTTCTTGTGCGTCCCAAACGGTTTTACAAGAGAAAATATTTTCTGCGTAATTTTTATAAACATCCGCTTTGGAAATCGTGACGCTTGCGTAAACATAGGGCGCGGCCGCGCGCGTCCCGCGCCAGGAAAGGTTGCCGTCATCCGTGATGAAATAATCACCGGGCCCGTCGAAACCCACCGCGCGTTCTTTCGGCGCGAGGAGCAATAACGTGTCCATGATATCCGGATTCCAAAAATTCATCATGCGTTGGAGCGCGGGTGTCACATCCAATGCATCGCGCCAGACGGCATCGGCATTGGCGGTGAAGAATGTATTTCGACTTAATAAGGGTAACGCGTTCTTAATCGCGCCGCCGGAGTCGAGGAGTTTTTCGCGCTCATCGGAAATCATCACCGCTGATGCGGCGCGCGAGCCAAGATGCGCGATAATCTGCTCACCCAAATAATGTGCGTTCACGACGGCACGCGTTACGCCGCCAGCGGCAAAGCCATCCAACACATGATCCAGCATCGCGCGTCCGGCGAATGGCAAGAGCGGTTTTGGCGTCGTCTCCGTCAAGGGCCGCATGCGCGTGCCGAGACCGGCGGCGAGGACCATTACCGTATCAATCGTGTTTGGCGGCGTGATTTTAATTGTGCGCGTATCATCGTGATCGCCATCCGAAATTTCCACGCGCCAGTGCGGCGGTAGAAGTTTTCCAGCGCGTTCCGGCCATTCGACGAAAACCAGACCTTCGGCGCAGGCGGCGTCCCAATTTAATTCGGTCAGTTCGGAAACATCGGACAGGCGGTATAAATCGTAGTGGTAAATCGTCAGCGCAGCGGTTTCGTAGGGCTGCACCAATGTAAAAGTCGGCGAAGGCACCGCCACCTCCGCACCCATCACCGCGCGGATAAAAGCACGGACAAAAGCGGTTTTCCCCGCGCCCAAATCGCCGTGCAAAGCCACCACCGTGCCGGGCCGCAGCCAAGCGGAGGCCAGGCTTTTAGCCAGTTCGGGCAGGTCGGTTTCGCGCAAGTATTGCTGGGTTTTTGTTTGCATTGGGGCGTGGATGTCAGGTATGATCTGGGGTAACAGAAAACAAGCGTAGAGTCAGTATGTCCAACACACAATCTGTTGATATCGTCATTATCGGCGCGGGTCCCACAGGCCTTTTTGCCGCGTTTCAGTGCGGGATGTTGGGATTGTCTTGTGCCGTTGTGGACGCATTGGATGCACCAGGCGGACAGTGCCAGGCGCTGTATCCGGAAAAACCGATTTACGATATTCCCGCCTATCCGAAAATTATGGCGGAGGATTTGGTGGAAAATCTGGTGGCCCAGGCGGCGCCCTTCAAACCGGAATATATGCTCGGCCAACAGGTGATTGAATTGAACAAAGCCGCCGATGGCCGTTTTCGCCTGATGACATCGGCTGGGAATTATATTGATGCAGGTGCGGTGATTATCGCGGCAGGCGCGGGGGCGTTCGGGCCGAACCGGCCGCCGCTGGATCATCTGGAACATTATGAAACGTCACGTGCGGTACAATATTTTGTGCCGAAACGCGCGGATTTCGCGGGCAAGCGCATCGTCATCGCGGGCGGCGGCGACAGCGCGGTGGATTGGGCGATCTCTTTATCGGAAATCGCGGCGAGTGTTGCGGTGGTACACCGCCGCGACAAATTCCGCGCAGCACCAGAAAGTTTGCGGCAATTGGCGGAACTATCCGCCGCCGGGAAAATTGACATGGTCACGCCCTATCAGTTGCACGGTTTGGAAGGCGATAAGAAAACTTTGTCCGCCGTGATCGTGGCGGATATGGAAAACCAAACGCGCGCGATCCAGGCCGATGTGTTGCTGCCGTTTTTCGGCCTGGCCATGACACTGGGGCCGATTGCGGAATGGGGATTGGGCATCGAACGCAATCACATCGCGATTAATCCGGCGACCGCCGCAACGAACGTGCCGGGGATTTTTGCGGTGGGGGATATCGCGACGTACGATCACAAATTAAAATTAATCCTAACCGGCTTCGCCGAAGGCGCCGCAGCGGCACATAGTGCGCGGGCTTATTTGAAACCCAATCAGGATTTCGGGTTTGAATATTCGACGAGCCGGGGTGTGCCGGGTGAGGATAAAAAATCGGCTGTCGCGTAAACGGTTTGTCATCCCCGCGAAAGCGGGGATCCAGACATAGGTAGTGCGTACGGAAATGATGCAAGTAAATAAATGTTTGCAAAAAACGCTTTGGGTATGATACCCTGAAAAGATGTAATTATGAAACTTTTATTAAACCAGCAAAACGGGGGCAGATATGTCAAAATTGACGGACTATGTAAAAAATGAATTTGAAGTAAAGGGCAGACAATATGGCGCCGGGAGCGCGATAGGCGACAAGATTGGCGGTATTGGTGGTGCTGCCTTGGGTTTCGCTTTGCACATGGAGTTAGGTCCTCGTGTACACAATATATTTAGCAACTTAAATCGTTACTGCCCAGCAGGCTTAAAAAAGCGGCCTGAATTAAGGCAAAATCATCGTCGCTGTGCCCAAAGCGCCGCCTAAATTATCCAAAGTTATTCTGAAATTCTGTTTTGCAGCCTGAAAGGGCCGATTTGGAGTGCCACAGGCACCATTTTTACCGCTCAATTTAATAGAGCTGGGCAGTTACCTTAAATCCGCATTTTGCTCAGAATAATTTTCAAGCTACTCCTATATCGCAGGGATTTGCACTGGTTGCTGGTTTGGCAACACTTGTCGGTATGTTTGTTCTTTGTGGCGGCGGAATACTTGCCGGTAAGGAGGTCGGAGCAAGTGTAGACACGGCTGTCCATAAATCCAGATCGCGCCGCTCGCATCGAAACGGTTATGCGCCGCATTAAATCGGTTGCAGTCTTTTTATCATCTATGCCTTAATTTCTGCTTTCGCGGAGATGACGATTTGGACGAACTGTTCATAATTGCGCTGAGTTTTTTGCGACGGTTGGTGAAAATTTATCCATTGAAATATCGTTTTCCGTAAACGCTCGCATCAGCGCTTGATCGCGCATTTTTTGCTGTTGGATCAGTTTTTTAACATAACGGATAGGACTCATACAATCCGCTGCTGCCTGCTCGGCCACATAGGCGGCAAGCGATGGGTTAAGCGGAACCTTCAATCGCATCATGCAAGAAATATAACAAGCTGAATTATTTTTGTCATCTTCTATTTGGATTCTTATTCTTCAGGGGATCCCGGGTCTGCGCTGCGCTTGCCCGGGATGACATCACCCCAACAAATACTGCCCCAATTTATCCCTTACCGCTTCATCCAATTCACGCTTTTCGTGTTTGATGGGGTTCCAATAGATGCACGCGGCTTCCTGGCTTGCGTAACATTTATCGCCGACGAAGACGCCGGTTTGCATCGTGAAAGACGTATTCCCCATGCGCGCGATGACGCAGCCAACTTCGAGTGCGTTGGGATAAGTGATCTCGTGATAAAAATCATTGATGGTGCGCGCGACGACGATGGTGTGTTCCGGTGTCGACCATAAAATCCCGAGCTTGCCGAGCAGCGCCAAACGCCCCGTTTGAAAATACGCGCCGATCACCATGTTATTCACATGACGCTGAACCTCTAGGTCTGCATAGCGCACATGTTCGGGCACCCAAAAGCGATAGGTGCTGCGTTCGCGCGCGTCATAGGTGGATAATTTCATCGCACTGTCGGCCATCGGCGGTTTCCTTCCATTACGGCGTTACAAACGTCCTCTGCAGTTACATCGCCAATGCATTTCGGGTCAAGCCGGAAATCCGGAATCATGCGCGCGGATGCCTTGCACGTCGCGGGCTGCAACCAGGCGAAAGGAATCCCCCAAGGCCCGAAACGCCAGGGCGTATATTCATTTTGTCCGGCAGTGCTGTCGGCCGGATGGCCGATGATTTCAATCGCGGGTGTGCCCACCGTCGCGGCGGCGTGGAGCGCGAAGCTATCGTTGCAGACGAGTATATCGCAGTGACGGATGAAGACGCCGTTTTCGCGTGGAGTAAGTTTTCCGACGAGATTTTGCGCGGCTGGATGGGCGGCGGCGATGGCGACAGCGGTCGCCTCGTCTTTCGCGCCGTGGCCGAGGATGAAAATCGTGCCGGGAAGTTTTTGCGCGAGGTCGGCAAAATATTCGCTCGGCCAGCGTTTGAAATCGGCCGATGCGCCGACGCCGAAGGCGATCCATGGTCGCGGGAAATCTTGCGCGGATATGATCGCGTTGATTTTGTTTTCATCTTCCGCGGTGAAATGAAATTCTTGTTTGATGTCTATGACAGGCGGCATTGCCATGCCCAGCGCATGCAGGATCTGCATGCCGCGCCAAACCTCATGCGCGGGGCGCGGGTCGTCAATGACGTGCGTGAAAAAATCGTCGTGTTGGGGGAAGTGCTGTTGTTTATAGGGCTGCGTATTCGCGGCATAGGTCAGGCGATACGGCGCATCCAGCGTCTGCGCGATGACACCCGCGTGATGCCAATCCTCCGTCCAGCGCGGGACGATGATCAGATCAAACGGTGCGGCTTCGTGCGCGCCTAGTTCTATCGCATATAAAAAACTTTGCGCCTGGTCGTAACCGGGTTCATGCGGCGGCGCGATGACGTGGTTGAAGGTGGGATTATGCTCGGCCAGATTTAAGTTGATCTTGTTGCATAATAACGTGATCGTTGCCTGCGGATAAAATTTGCGCAGGTGCGCGTAGAATGGCGTATGCAATAGGTAGTCGCCGAGCGCATCGAGTTTGATGATGAGAATGCTTTTGATGTCGCCATGCGCAGGTGGCCATGGGCGTGCCTCGGCGGTCACCGCGCGGACTTTGTAATCATTCCAATCCGGTATGGGATAATCTTGCGGGCCGGTTTGGAAGTGGATTTGCGTTGCCATCGCGAATTAAAACGGCCGGCCGTGATACATTGTCTCCATGCGCACGTGTTCGTCGTGGCTGCGTTGGCGCAGGACGGGATCGGCGTTGATGGTGTCGGTCATGCTGGCGTCGTGCGCGGTTTTGGCGGCGATAGGGTGATTGAACGATGTGAAATAAACGCCGTTGCCGGGTTTTTTGATGGCGCTGTAGAAATACAAATAGAATTGCCGCGAGGTGGCGAGCGCATGCCATTCGCGCGGCGCGGGCGCGTCGACCTGGTGCACACGAAGTCCGCCCGAGGCATTGAGGCGCCCGAGCCATTCGGCGTCGAGGTGCAAACGGAACGACGTATCCATCGGTCCGACGCGGCGCCAAAATTCACGGCGCATGACCCAGGTGGTTGGGTTGGCGTAATCGTGGATTTGATTGGTGACGCCTTTGGGTGTCATCAGGCGCTGGGTGCCGCCGACGAAATCGTATTTGTGGAGGAGTTCGAGTGCGGACTCCAGGCGTTCGGGTGCATAGATGTCATCGTCTTCAAGGAGCGCGATGATGTCACCGGTTGCGGCCGCAACGGATGCATTCACGGCGGCCGCTTGGTTTTTCGGCGCATCGGCAGCGACGTTGGCGAAGACCATGTCGGATTGGTTTTTAAATTCATCGGGCACCACCGCGCCGTGGTCGATGCCGACGCAGATTTGGATGGGCATTTTACCCGCAATGGTTTGCGACCTAACGCTTTGCGCGGCGCGATCGAGCCAGTACCAGCCTTGGTCGGGATGTTTGGTGAAACGCGACGGCAGGCAGACGGAAATGCTCTTCCAATTCGTGTCCGTGCGCGGCGCGATGAAGTGATAATAGGCGAGGCCGTATTCGTAGCGCGCCTCCAGCAATTCCGGCTCAATTTTTAACACGGCATCGGTGATTTCCAGCGCGCGTTCGTTATTGCCTGCATAGCGGTGCGCGCGGGCGAGGAGGCAAAATTGTTCCATCGTCTCCGCCGTCGGCTCGGGCGGGAGTTTCGGGAGAAAATAATCGATCGCTTTTTGCGGCTCTGCATTCGCCAGGTAAACGTCATTCAGGATGCGCCAGACGCGGATATGGTCGGGATGGCCCGCGCGCGCCATTTCGGCGATGACGGTGGCCTCACCCACGCGGCCCTCGCGCAGCAACTGCGCGGCGCGGTCGATGTAGGATTGGGAGATGGGCGGGAGCGGTTCGGGGGGCATCCATATTTTTTAATGAATGCGCCGTGCGTTGACTAGGGGCGACTTTCTCTTGCGATCTTCATATTTTTTTCTTTCTCTAATCGTTCCAGCAAAGTGGTTGGATTAAACTGAAAAGATGTTTGAAGTATTGAAAATTGCGACTCGTGCCAATTATTATAACGCGCCCCATAATTGCGTGAAAGGACAGAAAAATGCTGATATGCCCTGAGAACGTATTCTTCTTGACCCCCTAAATAAAATGCTTCATTCGATGCTTGTAAGATTTTTAAAAACTTTCTGCAATCAAAAACATTATTTTCTCCTAAAGGATGTGATAAAATGTCAAATAAATCGCCTTTTCCATCTTTAGGCAACAGTCCCGATTTTATGAGGCGGTCACGAAATAATTCATCGCATCCATATATTGTTAAGATGCCTAATTTCGCTCTGATATAAGCAGTTGCAACAAGAATATGCTGTTCTTCATAGCCAACATCAACGCAACTAGCGGCAGGTATGGCGCTTGTTAAATCTTGTTCCGGCGATAGATAAACAGACGTTCGCGATCTTATAGGATAAGGGGTTGTCATATTGTAGGGCCTTTCGGTCCAGATTTTGAATCTGGTGGTTGACCATATAGGGCATATAAATTTTTACCGGTTTCACAGATATGCAGCATGGCGGTTGCCAATTTAATAAAAGTCCTTAGTGGAAAAGGTGAGCTTAAATTCGCGATCGCGATATCGGCGTTTAATGTATCATTTTGTTTTGCGAGATCCAGTAAAGTACGATTAATGACCAATTCAAGACGGCCATGCTCCCTTTGATAGCGTCCGCCATCCTCTATAGCTTTTGGTTTTGCCTTTTGCCAGAAGTTTTGTGCTTTTTGGTAAGTTTCGATTAAAACTGTAGGGTAGGTTGTGCTATAACCACTTATATGACCACCCTCAACCACCTCTTGAGAGGCATTTATTGCTTCGCTCAGCTCTGTAGTCATAGCTTCCCATAATTCATATTGCCCCGCAATATTGGTCTGATAATCTGACATGAATACTCCTAAAGTTATAGGAGCAAGTTTATGTTAATTTAACCATTCAATACAAGAATTTTTTTACTTTCATGAAAAATATAGCGCTGTTTTCTATCCTGCTAATCACCGAACTGCCGTTGCGCTTACCGGAATAACTTTTACGTCATTCTCAGCCATCTTTGGCTGGGCTTTCGCGATGAGTTGCGCGAACTGGTTTTCATCCTGGCGGACGATGGAGGCCAGTTGGTTCATCTCTTTGCCTTCGAGTTTATCGTTGCCCAATGACGCGACCTTGGTCGGGTTCACTTGCGTGCCGTGCATGTGGACTTCGAAGTGCAAATGGGGGCCTGTGGCGCGGCCGGTGGCGCCGACGTAGCCGATGACCTGGCCCTGGTGGACGCGCGTGCCGGCGTGAATGCCTTTGCCGTAGCGCGAGAGGTGCGCATAGGCGGTTTCGTATGTGCCATTATGTTTGATCAAAACGTAATTGCCGTAGCTGGAGAAAACGGAGGCTTTTTCAATGACGCCGTCACCGGCGGCAAAGATGGGGGAGCCAAAAGCCGCGCCGAAATCGATCCCTTTATGCATGGCGGAGTAGCCCAAAATCGGATGGACACGCATGCCGAAACCGGAGGTGATTTTCGCGCCGTCGACGGGGGTTTTCAAAAGCGCTTTATGCACATCGCGGCCGTCGGCGTGATACATGTGGTCGTTGTAGCGGTAGAGATTGATTTTCGTTTTCGCGTTTTCAACGCGTAGGTATTGCACATCGCCTGCCTGGATCAATTCGCCTTTGTCATCATAATCGGCGGGGAACATGACGGCGAATTGGTCGCCCTTGTGCACGTCGCGCTGAAAGTCCATGTCATAGGCGAGCCATTTCGCCATCTGGTTGGCGACGGAGCGCGGCGCGCCGGCGCGGCGGACGGAGGCGGCGAAGGCGCCGTCGACGGTGCCCCGAATGGCGACGATACGTTTTTCCACATTGCGCGCGATACGCTGGGCGATGAAATTTTCCTGGGCGTCCTTGGTGAGTTCAATGCGCTGCGTCGCGTCGGGCGCGAAGGTGAGTTTGATGAGGCGCGTGGCATCGGCGTCGTGTTCGAGTTGCAGGTGGACTTCCTGGCCGACTTTGAAACGTTTGGCGTTATATACGTCGGCCAGGGCGTCGGCGGCGTCGCTGGCGGTATCGGCGTCGATGCCTTGGGCGGCCAGCATTGCGGTAATGGTCTGGTTATTGGACAGTTTGACGAGGCGGTCTTCCTGGATCGGCGCGGGCGCGGCAGGACTTTCCTGGTCGGCGATATGCATGGGCGTGTGATTGAGGACGCCATTCATCCACGGCATTTCTGCCATTAAATTGTTCATCGAAAATAAGAAAGCAGTCAGCGCGGGTAAGGCGAAAACGTTTGTGCGCATTGGTTTACTATTCCCTCGTCAAGTGTTGGCCTTCAGGCGTAGCGGTGATTATTCAGCAAATCACACACCGGTCTTTGGGGTTACCCCATGAAAAGTTCACTGATTCCGTCGAATCGCTGGATGCCAGCAAACCACCTGTGCTTTTAAGGCAACAGTTTTGTTGGGTCAAGTTATAAATGAGTGATGAGGGAGAAGTGATAAGTGATAAGGGGGTTGGTTCTTCCTCGTCACTTATCACTTGTCACTCATCACTTTTTCACTTTTTTCCACTAAGTCATTGTTTTTCCTCAAGAGCACCCCGGGATTTCCCGGGTTTGTCCGGGGTGGGTCCGGAACAGGACCGGATTCCTACGGGATGTTTAGGGATTAGGCGGGATTTCATGGGACGTTTTAGTGGGTTGGAGGTTAGAGATTAGAAGTTAGAATTTAGTGAAGGAGAGAAAAAGTATCCCCGGGGTTACTTTGAGACCGGGATTTGGTTGGTCTTGCGGAGGATGTTTCGTTGAGTTGTCATTTCAACGCCTCATCCGCACCTCCTATCGCCTCGGTGATAGGAGTTAAGCTTCGCCAAACCATAACACCACGCTTGCAAGTCGGGGCATTACAGCTATGAATATATGCCTAATAGGAATAAATGTCAAGAATAAATTTTTCACTCCAGAAGGGCAAACGAAATTATCCATTGTATGGAGGGCCTTCGGGCGCCCGTTTGGGTGCCAAGCCTCCAATTGTTCCCGCATATTGCGCTGCTGTAATATGACCTGCGGTAATAACATTCTCGTATTGGCTTAGAATCCAAGGATTTGTTAAAATTTTCAATTCACGCCGGGTGGTTTTCGGAATGTCCGTAATGGGCGCATCGCCAATCGGAAGTAAGGATAATTGACCCAAAACGCCGACTGCAAAAGCAGCCTGAATTTCTGTATTCCAATAGCCTTCTAAGATTTTTGGCAGCGACCCTGTGATTGTAGGCTCTAACCCCCAACATGCTCTGCAAGTCATCATAGGCATAATAATAGGTTGCGTTATTTTTGCCGGTTACAATGAAACCACTGCCGCTGCCTTGGTCGCGCAAGAGCGTTTCCATGGTTTCGTCAAAAGAATTTCCGGGCGCGATTGCGGCTAAATAATCTTCTGAAACAATCACGTAATCCGATAAAGCAGCTTGTCTATGTAAGGCATCTTGATAAGAGGATAGGCTATTGCTCCCTAAATCAAGCGCATCAAAAGCGCTGACGATCGAAAAGCCAGTTGGCCGTATCTGCTCAGCAAGCACGCTCCAATTGGGTTCCAATATTTGGCTTGCCGAGAGCATAAAACAGGTGGGTGCGGCAAACTGTTCTTGGAGCAAGGCGATGGTGTCAAATTCCGTTGGACAAGGAATAGCATAATCTCCAAGCAATGCTGCAGTTGCTTTTGCTAGGGGCGTATCGCCGCAAATTAAAATTCTTTCAATCATAAAATCATCCAAATCTTTGAACAGTTGCTATGGTTAGCTTTGCCCATAACGTGCTATTTTGATGCGCTGTAACAACCTGAAATACAATATAAAACATGGCAATTTGGCCTGCTCAAAAATTATTGCTAAAAAGTTAAAAAAAGTGCTTGCAATATAAAAAAATGATGTCTATACCCACGCTCTCGCAAGTGATGCGGTGCGGATGTTTCTTGACTTCAAGAGTGCTTCCGTGTTGTACTACTTGTCCTTCTGGCAGATTCGGTAGCCTACGCTGAAATTTTCATTTCGGCTTGTGGCTACTGCGCTGTCGGTTTGGTGTGATTCGGGTTGATTCCCGCCTACGCCCCCCAAAAAATTAGGGGGCTACGGCGCGGCAAGCGCCCCTGGAAAGCACCGCGGATCTTGTACAAGTTGTTTTTGGGCAAATGAAAAGATGCACAGGCAGCAGCTAAGGACGACCCTCGTCGTCCGTTGGTTACAAACATACCAATCGCGCTGTTCTGTGATTAATACCCTGTTTGGCTCCTACCCGGAGCTTTGCAGGGAAGTAACGCAGTAATATGCCAGTCCCGCCGCCTAAGCCGTGGTGGGAATGTCTTACTGCTCATTCATGCACAATATAATACGGGGCTGTCACCCCGGGCTTGTCCCGGGGTCTGCGGTTCCGCAAGAGCGGTGGTTTAGGTTCTGAAACACCGTTCCAGCCTCACGGCGGATCCCGGCACAAGGCCGGGATGACAGGCGGGAGGGGTTGAAAGTAATAAAAAACTTGCAATAGAGTTTTAGGTTGATGTAGTGTGGTGATTGCCATACTTTAACAACCTAAACTCACGGAGAAAATCATGGCAAGCAAGCACCAGGTATCTGCGGGTGGCCCGGCACCAGCTGCTCCAACAATCAATCCTGAACTTTCTCCTGCAGACAAAGTTAGGCTGGAATTTAAGAAGCTTAGTCCGGAAGATCAAAAAACCTGTTTTTCCCATATTGTAGCGGGACTGGATGATCGCACTTTGAGCGAATATGGCGACATAGTAACCAAGCGGGCCAAGTTACTTATGATGGCGCCTGATTAAAATTGTGCAAGAATGAGTAGTAAGACAATTGGTTCAGAAGATTATTGAACGGGATTTTCTCATAAAACCCGTTCAATTCAGTCTAATCAAACTTGAGAGTTTGATCCTGGCTCAGAACGAATGCTGGCGGCAGGCTTAACACATGCAAGTCGAGCGATGTAGCAATACATAGCGGCGCACGGGTGAGTAACACGTGGGAATATGCCCTTTGGTACGGAATAGCCTCGGGAAACTGGGATTAATACCGTATATGGAGAAATCTGAAAGATTTATCGCCAAAGGATTAGCCCGCGTCTGATTAGCTTGTTGGTGAGGTAATGGCTCACCAAGGCGACGATCAGTAGCTGGTCTGAGAGGATGATCAGCCACACTGGAACTGAGACACGGTCCAGACTCCTACGGGAGGCAGCAGTGGGGAATATTGCACAATGGACGAAAGTCTGATGCAGCCATGCCGCGTGAGTGATGAAGGCCTTCGGGTTGTAAAGCTCTTTTGGCGGGGACGATAATGACGGTACCCGCAGAATAAGCCCCGGCTAACTTCGTGCCAGCAGCCGCGGTAATACGAAGGGGGCAAGCATTGTTCGGAATTACTGGGCGTAAAGGGTGCGTAGGCGGATCGATCAGTCAGATGTGAAAGCCCAAGGCTTAACCTTGGAATTGCATTTGATACTGTCAGTCTAGAATTGTGGAGAGGAGTATGGAATTCTCAGTGTAGAGGTGAAATTCGTAGATATTGAGAGGAACACCAGTGGCGTAGGCGATACTCTGGCCAACAATTGACGCTGAGGCACGAAAGTGTGGGGAGCAAACAGGATTAGATACCCTGGTAGTCCACACCGTAAACGATGTGTGCTAGTCGTTGGGGTTAAACTCAGTGACGCAGCTAACGCTTGAAGCACACCGCCTGGGGAGTACGGTCGCAAGATTAAAACTCAAAGGAATTGACGGGGGCCCGCACAAGCGGTGGAGCATGTGGTTTAATTCGACGCAACGCGCAGAACCTTACCAGTCCTTGACATGCCTGTCATAGTTATCAGAGATGATTTCGTCGGTTCGGCCGGACAGTGCACAGTTGCTGCATGGCTGTCGTCAGCTCGTGTCGTGAGATGTTGGGTTAAGTCCCGCAACGAGCGCAACCCTCTTCCTTAGTTGCTACCATTTAGTTGGGCACTCTAGGGATACTGCCGGTGATAAGCCGGAGGAAGGCGAGGATGACGTCAAGTCCTCATGGCACTTACGGACTGGGCTACACACGTGCTACAATGGTGGTGACAATGGGACGCGAACCCGCGAGGGGGAGCAAATCTCCAAAAGCCATCTCAGTTCAGATTGCAGGCTGCAACTCGCCTGCATGAAGTTGGAATCGCTAGTAATCGTGGATCAGCATGCCACGGTGAATACGTTCCCGGGCCTTGTACACACCGCCCGTCACACCATGGGAGTTGGTTCTACTTTAAGTCCGTGTGCTAACCGTAAGGAGGCAGCGGCCCACAGTAGGGTCAGCGACTGGGGTGAAGTCGTAACAAGGTAGCCGTTTCGGAAGGAGCGGCTGGATCACCTCCTTTCTAAGATGAGACAGTCTTGTCGGCTTCGGCTGACACTGTTTCTAGAAAACAAACAATCAACGTGTCGTAATTGGTACGACGCTAACTGCTGCCGGTGCATCTTTTCGTAATGAGAGGCGAGACGCGAGAAGCGAGAGGCGAGATTTATTCTCGTATCTCGCCTCTCGTCTCTCGCGTCTATCAAGGGGCCTTAGCTCAGCTGGTAGAGCGCCTGATTTGCATTCAGGAGGTCAGGAGTTCGAACCTCCTAGGCTCCACCAGCCTTCGCGGTTGTTCTACGAACAACCGCTTCAGCTCGGCAAGCCATCCCGTCACCCCGGCGAAGGCCGGGGCCCAGACTTTGAAAGTATTAAATTCTTGTTTTTGCTCTTATTTTCTGAAATATTCTTTCCTTAAACAAATGGAGAAATCAAATGCAACATTACTATAGTCCTAATCCGCAAGTTGAAAGTCTGGCTGCAAGTTTAGCTGGCAAAGCTTATTCACTTAAAGTAGTGGAGGCTGCACAAAGAAGCGGTAACCCTATAAAATTTGATACCCAAAAAGAGCATGCAACATGTATCGAAATGGATAACAGGCTGCGCAAAGTTCTTGGAGAGGCAGAATACAAAGTTGTAATTGGGAAAGTGGACCAAGCTACAGACGATTTTTTTCGCAAGTGGCAGCAAGAAGAAAGAGCAGCTGGCCGTCTTGTAATGTAAACAGATTGCTTCTTTATGACATGCTCACATATGTGATGATTATGTCCTCTGACTTCATGAAACTGAACTTGCTTCCGCCTGCTGATGCAGCGCCAGACGCACCTGGCCAAACCTTTTTCGTCCGTGCGACGGATATCGCCGCAATGTGCGATGATGAAGGGAACAAAGGCACAATCGTTTTTACGCAAGGCGTTGATAAAGCCTTCCGCGTGACGCAGTCGCCGGATGAAATTCTGGCGATGATGAAAGACGATAGTTCAAGTCTGCCGATGCGCCATATCCTGGAGCGTCAGGCCATGATCGTCGATCCGAATAAAGCAGCTTAAAATTTTCCGGTGGACCTCTGGTGAGGGCTTGTAGCTCAGTTGGTTAGAGCGCACGCTTGATAAGCGTGAGGTCGCAAGTTCAAGTCTTGCCAGGCCCACCATTTTCGCGCTTTGCGCATTTGCCCAATAAGATGACAGAAAATTGAAATCAGAAGCAATGCAGGCTTCTGTTTTCAGTTTTTTAAACTGAAACGTCTGAAATCGTGAATATGTTTGTTGCTGTCTGATGTCTCATGGCGATAGGTGGAATCTTTCCATTCTCCTGTCGTATCAAATCATTCTTAATGATTTGTAAACATAGAGACACATAAAGATATCGTGCACTCGTCCTAGCCGGGCGGATGTATAGATATCAAATTCAATTAAATACTGCTGAGAGTTCTTTCAATTTAGTTCTGGATTGTCGTCCAGACTAAATAAGATAATAAAAGCTCTGGCCTTATCCACAAGAATAAGGTTGGAGGAACAGCATGCCGTAATTGCACGTAAGTGCGTTTGCGTCTGCATGAATCTGTTCAAGCGCATAAGGGCGTTTGGTGAATGCCTTGGCAATCGGAGGCGATGAAGGACGTGGTACGCTGCGATAAGTTACGGGGAGATGCGAACAATCTTTGATCCGTAAATGTCCGAATGGGGGAACCCACTTCTAGAGGTTAGTACAAGATGCAAGAGACAAGAAAACAAGAGGCAAGATATCTTGCCTCTTGACCGCTTGCGTCTTGCTTCTAACTTCTAAGTAAGTATTTTTACCTGAATACATAGGGTAAAAAAGCAAACCCGGGGAACTGAAACATCTAAGTACCCGGAGGAAAAGACATCAAAAGAGATTCCGTTAGTAGTGGCGAGCGAACGCGGACCAGGCCAGTAATATTATTTTGTCGAGCAGAAGTTGATGGAAATCAATGCCATAGTAGGTGATAGCCCTGTATGCGAAGAGGCAAAGTAATATTCTCGAGTAAGGCGGGACACGTGAAATCCTGTCTGAACATGGGGGGACCATCCTCCAAGCCTAAATACTCCCGATTGACCGATAGTGAACAAGTACTGTGAGGGAAAGGTGAAAAGCACCCCGACAAGGGGAGTGAAACAGACCTGAAACCGAACGCCTACAAACAGTTGGAGGGGGTTCACCAGAGGTGAACCCAGATGTCAGTGGTCAGAGATCAGAGATCAGAAAATTTGTGACGCAAGCCGTGCAAACTTCTGACATCTGTCATCTGACATCTGACCTCTGCGGTTCGCCTCCGGCGAACCCCTGACAGCGTACCTCTTGTATAATGGGTCAGCGACTTAGTGTATCATGCAAGCTTAAACCGTTAGGTGTAGGCGCAGCGAAAGCGAGTCTGAATAGGGCGCTTAGTATGATGTATTAGACCCGAAACCACGTGATCTTGCCATGACCAGGCTGAAGGTGCAGTAACATGCACTGGAGGGCCGAACCCACGTCTGTTGCAAAAGACGGGGATGAGTTGTGGCAAGGGGTGAAAGGCCAATCAAACGTGGTAATAGCTGGTTCTCCGCGAAATCTATTGAGGTAGAGCGTCGGATGATTACCCTGGGGGGTAGAGCACTGGATGGGCTAGGGGAGCGCGAGCTTTACCAAACCTAACCAAACTCCGAATACCTAGGAGTACAGTCCGGCAGACAGACGGTGGGTGATAAGATCCATCGTCAAAAGGGAAACAGCCCAGACCTACAGCTAAGGTCCCAAAGTCATGGCTAAGTGTTGAAGCATGTGGGATGTCCATAACAACCAGGATGTTGGCTTAGAAGCAGCCATCATTTAAAGAAAGCGTAATAGCTCACTGGTCTAATAGACGTCCTGCGGCGAAAATGTAACGGGGCTCAAGCCATGCACCGAAGCTTAGGATTTACACTTTTAGTGTAAGTGGTAGCGGAGCGTTCTGTAAGTCTGTGAAGGGTAAGCGCGAGCGAGCCTGGAGATATCAGAAGTGAGAATGCTGACATAAGTAGCGATAAACACTGTGAGAAACAGTGTCGCCGTAAGTCCAAGGGTTCCTGCGCAATGTTAATCAGCGCAGGGTGAGCCGGCTCCTAAGGCGAGGCCGAAAGGCGTAGTCGATGGGAATCACGTTAATATTCGTGAGCCTGCGAGAGATGACGGTGGCCGTGTGTGTGTTCTGATTATTGGATTTCAGAATACGCGAAGGACATCCAGGAAATAATCCTCGCATATAGACCGTACTCTAAACCGACACAGGTGGACTGGTAGAGTATACCAAGGCGCTTGAGAGAATGGTGTTGAAGGAACTCTGCAAATTACATGCGTAACTTCGGGATAAGCATGCCCGGCGCGAGCCGGGGACACAAAAGAGGGGGTGGCGACTGTTTACCAAAAACACAGGACTCTGCGAAATCGCAAGATGACGTATAGGGTCTGACGCCTGCCCGGTGCTGGAAGGTTAAGAGGAGATGTGCAAGCATTGAATCGAAGCCCCAGTAAACGGCGGCCGTAACTATAACGGTCCTAAGGTAGCGAAATTCCTTGTCGGGTAAGTTCCGACCTGCACGAATGGCGTAACGACTTCCCCACTGTCTCCAACACCAACTCAGCGAAATTGAATTCCCCGTGAAGATGCGGGGTACCCGCGGTCAGACGGAAAGACCCTATGAACCTTTACTATAACTTTACAGTGGCATTAAGAAACTTTTGTGTAGGATAGGTGGGAGACACTGAAGCATGGGCGCTAGCTCGTGTGGAGTCGTCCTTGAAATACCACCCTGAAGTTTTTTGATGTCTAACCGCGTGCCGTTATCCGGCACCGGGACCCTGTATGGTGGGTAGTTTGACTGGGGCGGTCGCCTCCTAAATTGTAACGGAGGCGTGCGAAGGTGAGCTCAGGTTGGACAGAAACCAACCGACGAGTGCAATAGCAAAAGCTTGCCTGACTGCGAGACTGACAAGTCGAGCAGAGACGAAAGTCGGCTATAGTGATCCGGTGGTCCTTCATGGAACGGCCATCGCTCAACGGATAAAAGGTACTCTAGGGATAACAGGCTGATCTCCCCCAAGAGTCCATATCGACGGGGAGGTTTGGCACCTCGATGTCGGCTCATCACTTCCTGGGGCTGTAGAAGGTCCCAAGGGTACGGCTGTTCGCCGTTTAAAGTGGTACGTGAGCTGGGTTCAGAACGTCGTGAGACAGTTCGGTCCCTATCTGCCGTGGGTGTACGAGATTTGAGAGGACCTGCCCCTAGTACGAGAGGACCGGGGTGGACGTATCTCTGGTGTACCTGTTGTCGCGCCAGCGGCACCGCAGGGTAGCTATATACGGACGAGATAACTGCTGAAAGCATCTAAGCAGGAAACTCACCTCAAAACCAGATCTCGCTGAGAGTCGTCCTAGACCAGGACGTTGATAGGATGGGTGTGGAAGTGCAGCAATGCATGAAGCTAACCATTACTAATAACTCGATCGGCTTGAACAGATCTTATGCAGTCGCAAACGCATTGGCTGTGCCGGACCATTTGGTTCGGCGCCAGCCGAGGCGCGCTGTATGGAATTTCTCAAACGCAGTACACATTGAATTTTTCTGACAAAAACAGACAGCAACAAACATATTCACGATCCAGACTGGAAATCTGTATTTGAATGACCTGGTGATTATAGCGAGCGTGCCACACCCGATCCCATCTCGAACTCGATGGTGAAACCGCTCAGCGCTGATGATACTTTGCCTCAAGGCATGGGAAAGTAAGTCGTTGCCAGGTCTTTTGAATACAGCCCCGCCCTCCGAAGCTTTAGCGTAGGAGGGTTTCCGTCCCACAGCCCGCTTTTGCGGGCTTTTTTGTTATATTAACTTAGCTAAATGCAAAAGCTCTTCAACTGCAATTCTTACATCGCCTGTAATCTTATCAATGTCATCCTTGCGAGCATTAAATCTGCGATTATGAGCAGAGTTATCTCCTAATTGTTTTAAAGCATTTATACCTTTCACTGCATTTCTTCCTAAATTAACTTTTTTATCAGAAATAATGACACCCAATAAACCAGAAAGCATCATGAAATGCCCATCAGGACCTCTCAACTCATCCGCCCTGCCTAGCTGTTCATAAGCCTCAATGATCAAGGTTTCTATAAGTCTACGGCACATAACTGCACAGCAATCATAAAGTGAGTGATCATAACTAACGTTGAGTTGTAGAGTGATTTTCTCGAGGTATCCTCGCGTAGTATGAACTAGTTCAAACGGTATTATCGAATCTGAGCGTTCAAGAGGTTTTACTTTTGCGATGCAAATGTATTTATCAGTTAATTTTTCCCGGGATCCTAACTTAATTCTAAAGGTGTTACTGGAGGACCCCCTGACAATTCTTTTGTCATCTTCCAGCGACTGTTTTAAGCGACTAATATTTTGTTTTGCAAAACCAGCTTCTTCCATTTCATCTGCAATTTGTTTGGCTGAAAGTGAGACGTTTGCATCGTCTGATCCATGATGCCACAGCAAAGCCACCGCAGTTTCTTGTGCGGTTGTTCCAGGAAATTCTGTGGATAATTTAGTGAGAAATGTTTTTGACATCTATCACGCAGCCTTAGATTTAGATGCGTCTCTCTCACAATATGATCGCGCAACTTCAATTGCCCGTTCAATTTCAAGTGAACTAATAGAGATTGCACCGTCTCTGTATTGAAGCCATGTGCAATTGCTCAAAGATCTTTTTGCATTTGCCTCTTGAAAACCGACTGATTTAAGAACTTTTTGGCAGTCGCTAATTGTTGGGGCTGCGGCCCCTTTAATATGTTTTAACCATAAGCATAGTAATGTAGCGGTAATAGCAATGTTCGAAACTGAGCCAATGCCTTTACTTGGATATTTTCTTCTAAATGCTGCCCAATGATGAGCATCTAAATGCAAATAGGGTGTTGCTAGTGTAGGTGAACAAGATGCTTCAACATGGGGAATAGAGGTGCCGAGTTGTTGTGCAAATTTTTCTAATTCACTGCCTGTGCGTGGGTTAGCGGTAGCGCTTTCAAAGGGTGGGCTATTTTTACTTTTAAGAGTTTCCTTGTCATCCTTGACAGATAACAATGGATTGCGGTTCATTTGTGATAAAACTTCTCTCCAAAGTATTGGATCATCAGATTCAAACATTAAAACGTCGCCAGCATATAAGGCGACTTTTAGATCAGACTTTGTTTTGTTAATTGCTGTCATTACTATTTCCTCTTAGTTGTTTTTAGGAGGAGGAATATTAGGACAGAAAGAGATGTAGAGTCAAGCTCTTTTATCTCTTTCTTGGGGTAAATTTTTATGCACTCAAGTGAAGCCGATCCAAACTCTTAATTGTCGCACCCTTCCCACCCCCGCCAGACTCACCTAATAATACAACCTATGCGTGCGTCATCCCAAAGCCCCGCCCAGAAAGTCCACACCGTTCGCGCCCGGGCTGTCGGTGGGCGTGCCGGGACCGTGCGGACGCCGGCGGGGACGCTGTCGTTCCGCCTGACGCCGGATGAACTGACGCAAAGCCAGCTCGGCACCAATCCCGAAGAATTGTTTGCCTGTTCTTACGCCTCCTGTTTCAGCAACGCGGTCGCCGCGGCGGCCCAGTGGCAAGGCCTGAAGCTTCCGCCCGTCGCCGTGATGGCGGAGGTCGACCTCAACCGCGCGGACGAGAAAAATTATTCCCTCAGCGTCACGCTGGATGTCTCTTTGCCGCAACTGGATCAGGTGACGGCCAAAAAACTCGTCACGACCGCGCATGAAATTTGCCCCTATTCCCGCGCGATGCAGGGGAATATCGACATCACGTTAAAGGTTAACCAGGAACCCTTGGCGGCGGCATCCTAACATTGAATTCTTGCCAACTTTCCCAGCGTGATTATATTTCCGCCATGACGATCTTCCGATCTTCCGCGAATTTTTACGACAATCCCGAATTGTACGACCTCGCGTGCCAGGGTAGCCGGGAAGAATTTGATTTTTATTTGGGCGAAGCGCGGCGGCTCGGCGGTCCGGTACTGGAACTCGCCTGCGGCACCGGGCGTTTGACGAATGAATTGGCCGCGCATGGCATTGAATGTGACGGTCTGGATCTGTCCGAGGCCATGCTGAAACACGCGGAATATAAGGCAAAATCGCGGGCGCTTTCCGTGCGATATTTTCTGGGCGATATGACGGATTTTATCCTCGGCAGAAAATATCAAATGATTTTTGTGCCGATTAATTCGCTGTTGCATTTGCATACGCTTGATAAAATTTTGAAATTTTTTGAATGTGCGCGGCTGCATTTGGCTGGTGGCGGTGAATTGATATTTTCCATTTTTGTGCCGTCGCCGAAAATTTTGGCATCGGATCCGAAGAAACGGCATTTCGCGCGCCATTTCACCGATCCCACGAATGGCAAAGAAGTGTTACTTGAAGAAAGCATCCATTACGATGCGTCGACGCAAATCAGTTACAGCACCTGGTATTATTCTTATTTTGATGAGAAGGATGTTTTTTCGCATCCGCTGACAGTCAAATCCATTTTTCCGCAAGAGTTGGAGACGATCATTCGCCTGGCGGATTTTAAAATCCTGCATAAATACGGTGATTATGCCAAGGCTGCTTTTGGCCCCGCCAGCCGATATCAAATTGTTTCCTGCGCGCCAATGGCGTAGGATGGGATGTGCCCGCTAATATTTTCTCTCTCGCGCAGATTGTCGGTTATGCCGCTTATGTCTTGACCATTGTGGCCTTTTGGCAAAAGCGGGATAAAAAAATGTTATTGTTGAATGCTGTATCCGCGGCGACGTGGGTCGTGCATTATGGTTTGTTGGGCGCTTGGGCGGGTTCCATTACGGAGATTCTGGTCACTGTACGCTCTATATTATCCGCCTATATGACGGACAAACGCCATAAACATTTGGCGGCGGGATTTTTCCTGATCGGCTTTGTGATTGTTGGCGTATTTACTTATCATTATTTTTACGATGTTTTTGTTGTGGCGGCCTGCATGCTGGGCACTGTTTCTATGGTTTATTGGGACGGGATTAAAATGCGCTGGGGGATGTTGGTGACGCTTATTTTGTGGCTGCTCTATACTTTATTCGCAGGTTCGATCGGCGGCGTGATGTCTAGTGTAACGATTGTAACGACGCAGATCATCACGTTATTGCGAATGTACCGGGATAAAAAATTGGCGGAGGTTGCTGCGGCATGATCAATTTCATTACCCTTTTACGGGTTGTTTTGTTAGCGCCATTGGCCTGGCTGTTGGTTAACGCGGGCGAAAAAACCTGGGCGGTTGAAGGGATTTTTTTGTTGGCCGGGGTGACGGATTGGGCGGATGGTTATCTCGCGCGGCGTTTGCGGCGGACGTCGAAATTCGGCGCGATGCTAGACCAGATTTGCGATAAGATTTTTATTATCGGCACGTTGGTCGCGATGGCTGCGGCAGGATTGTTGCAGAATGTGATGTTGATCCCGGTGTTGTTGATTATCGCGCGGGAATTTGCCGTGGCGGGCTGGCGTGAATATATGGCGCAACAAGGGCGCGCGGTGCCCGTGGATAAATTGGGGAAATTAAAAACAGTGACGCAGTTTTTTGGACTTGCCTTGATGCTGGTGCCGGTCGCGGGTGATGTGTGTATTGAAATCAATCACGTTGGCGCGGCGATGGTATGGATCTCGGCAATAATGGGTTTGGTTAGCGCGGTGAATTATTTTCGTGCGGGGATGAAAAAAGTTCCCGGACATTTCTCAGCGGAGTAAAATTTCCTGGATCACTTCATCGGCGTGCAGGTCGGCCAGATTGTCGCGCTGAAGAAATGCAGTTGCTTGTCCCATCGGACGGGAATGCCAGGGCTGAGAATCGGCCGAAAACAAAGATAAAGTCGGGCATCCGGCGGCGGCGATTAAATGCATCGGACCGGTGTCATTGCCCACCGCGCCAGCGGCGCGGCGCGCCAGCGCGGCGATGTCAAAGAGGTTGGTTTGATTGGAGAGATTGATCGCGCCAGGCGCGTCCGCGGCGATTTTCGCGTTGATGTCTTTTTCTGCATCAGAGCCGATTAAAACGGGTGTGATATGTTGCGCGATTAAAAATTGACAGACCTTGGCATAGCCCGCCACCGTCCAGCGTTTGCGTGGGCGCGAAGGCGCTGCGCCCGCGCAGATCAGAACGAACCGCGGCGGCAAATTATAATGTGAAATATCGGCATCCAGCCATGCAAGATCCGGAAAAGGCGTGCCGATAATGCCGGCCAGTTCCAATTGTTCGCGGCGGATATCCCAGGCGTGTAGTTTTTCGCGCGCAGCGCCGTGGTGGCGGAATGTTGAACCCGGCGCGTTGCCTGCCCATTCAGGATAGGGGCCGGGGAAAAACAGGCGGTGATAAAAACCGCTGCGGCTGTTGGTTTGCAGATCATAGACGCGCGCGTAATTTCCTGCGCGCAATTGCGCGCGGAGTTTCAGCCAGCCGGGAATATCGAATAATTTCGGGCGCGCGTCGATTTGCACTTCGTCAAACCAGCCGGATTTTTTCGCCATCTCGGCAAAGGGTTGGGTCGTTAGCAGCGTAATATATGCTTGGGGATGATTGCGCCGGATCGCGGCAAAGGCGGCAAAACACATAATAAAATCGCCGAGGGCGGAGAGTTTGATAACGAGGATATTGCTGCGCGCAGCCGTCATTCCGATGTTTCCGACAACAATTGATTATAAAGTGCCAGCGTCGTATCGCACATATTTAACTTGGTGAAGTGTTGCGCCACATGGCCCATGCCGCGCGCGCCGATGACGCGACGTTCTTCGTCTGATACGTTCAGCGCCTTGGCCAGCGCGGCGGCGCAAGCATCGACATTGTGCGGCGCAAATAACCAGCCGGTACCATATTGATCGGGCAATGGCACAATCGTCTCCGCCGCGCCGCCGTGATCGGATGCGACGATCAGGCGGCCCATGGCCTGGGCTTCAACGGCGATGCGGCCAAAGGCTTCGGGGTCCTGCGAGGGGAAAGCGACGACATCGGCGATGCGGTAGGCGGCGGGCATATCGTCGCATTGCGGGAGTAGGCGGACGCGGCCTTCAAGGCCCAGTTCAGTCACACGCGCGGCGACTTCGTCGCGGTATTTGCCGTGGCCGTGGTCGGAGCCGAACATGACGCAAAACCAATTTTCATCTTTAATCCGCGCGAGGGCGTCGAGCAAAAACAATTGCCCTTTCCAGCGCGTGAAACGGCCGGGCAGTAAGATCAGCGGAACATGTTCCGGCACATGCCAATCGCGCAGCAGTTTAATGGAACGTTCATCGGACACGCGGTAGGGGTCGAATTTGATCATATCCACACCGCTCGGGATAACCGTGATTTTTTCCGGCGGCGTATCGTATTCGCGCTGCATGTGTTCGGCGATAAAATTTGAAACGGCGACGACTTGTTCGCCTTGCGTCATGACGCGGTTGTAACGGCGTTTGATTTTACCCCACATACCTTCGCCCAAATTATAGGTGCCGTGAAAGGACGTCATAAAACGCACCGGCACATGCGCGGCACGCAGTTTTTGCCAGGCGTGATAACCCGCCCAGGCCGGCGCGCGCGAACGGGCGTGGATGATGTCGATTTTATGTTCGCGCACGATTTTTTGGATGGCGCGCGTATTCGCGGCGATCTGCCACGGCATTTTTCCGCCCAGCGGCAAGGTGATATGCGTCGCGCCGACACGGTTCAATTCATGCACCATCGGCCCGCCCGCACTGGCGACATAGGCGCGGAATCCCGCCTTTACCAAAGCCGCCGCGACATCCACCGTGCCGCGCTCCACGCCGCCTGAGATCAGGGCGGGGAGCAATTGCAGAATGGCAGGGTTTTCATTATGTGTTGCGTCAGACATCGTTACTGTTATGGCTAGCAAATGAATCTTCCCCTTGCACCTGCTTTTTCGCATGAATTGATAACCACGCCGCATGGGCGCATCGCATATGTACGGCAAAATGGTCGTGATCCCGGCGTGATGTTCTTGCACGGCTTTAATTCCGATATGCAGGGCGGCAAGGCGACGGCTCTGGCGGAATATTGTGCGGCGCGCGATCAGGCGTTTGTGCGTTTCGACTGCCGCGCGCATGGGCAGTCGGAGGGCGCGTTCGAGGATTTTACCATCGGCGGGGCGCTGGAAGATGCGCTTTATGTATTGGACCATTTGACGGAAGGGCCGCAGATTTTGGTGGGGTCATCCATGGGTGGTTGGCTGGCGTTTTTATTGGCGCTGGTACGGCCGGAACGCGTGCGGGCGATCATCGGTCTGGCGCCCGCGCCGGATTTCACGGATCAGATTTATTTCGATGATTTTAACGATGCCCAGCGCGCGGAACTTGATGCAAAAGGACATATTCGGTTGCCGTCGCAATATGGCGGTGAATATTTGATTACCCAAAATTTGATCACGGATGGGCGGCGACATTTTGTCATGGACCGCCTGGGCGATATTACCTGTCCGCTGCGCATTATTCACGGCCAAGAGGACGCGGATGTGAAATGGGAGCAATCGCTGGAAGTTGCTAAGCGTTGGGGCGGGAATGATGTGCAGGTGAGTTTGATTAAAGCCGGCAATCACCGTTTGTCTGAACCATCAGATTTATTATTACTGCGCCATACCTTATCGCAATTGCTTGAAGCGCCGTAAGCGTATAAAATCCGCCGATTCCAAGGCTACAGCGGAGAAACGATGCGCGATCATATTGAAGGTTACCGGTTTGAAGATATCCAAATGGGGATGTCGGCGGCTTTTGCCAAAACGGTGACGGAGGCGGATGTGCTGCTTTTCGCGGGCGTGTCGGGCGATACCAATCCGCTGCATATCAATAGTGAATTCGCCAAGAAAACCCGTTTCGGCGCGCGGATCGCGCATGGGATGTTGTCGGCGTCCTTGATATCAACGGTGCTGGGCACGAAATTGCCGGGGCCGGGCGCGGTCTATCAATCACAGACATTGAAATTCGTTGCGCCGGTTTATCTGGGCGATACAGTCGAGGCACGTGTGACCGTCGCGGAAATCAATCGCGAGAAGCGCCGCATTGTCATGAAAACGGAATGCAAGGTGGGCGATAGGCAAGTCGTCGTGGGCGAGGCGCTGATCTGGGTGCCGCCAGTCGAAGAGGAAGCGCGCTTGCGCGGTCATTAACCGAGATGGTTCATGCGAATATCGATCTATCCTTGATGCCGCCCATGATGCGGGTCTGGCAGGATATGTCCGCCTTGCCGCAGGAGGCGAAAAATCTGGTGGTGGCAATTGGGAATTTTGACGGTGTGCATTTGGGGCATCAAGCCGTTATTTCAGCGGCCCAGCGTCAGGCGCGGGAATTGAATACGGGCTTGGCGGTGCTGACGTTTTCGCCTAATCCGCGACGTTTTTTCCAGCCGGATGCGGTGCCGAATGAATTGACGATGCTGCATACGCGCGCGCGGTATTTATCATTACTCGGCGTGCAGCAATTATACGTGCAAAAATTCGACGCGGCTTTTTCCAAGATTGAGGACGCAACTTTTATCGATGAAGTTTTGGTGCGCCAATTGCGCGCGCGTCACATCGTGGTGGGTGAAAATTTCCATTTCGGTCACCGCCGTCACGGCGATGTCAATTTTTTGATTGAACAAAGTAATAAACACGGTTTCGGCGTCACGCCCGTCTCGCCGATGCGCATGACGAATGGTCAGGTTTATTCCTCATCCCGCGCGCGTGAATTGTTGCAGGGCGGCGATCCGCAAGGCGCGCGGCAAATTTTGGGGCGGCCGTTTGAAATTGAAGGCATCATTGAACGCGGCCAAGGCCTGGCGCGCGACTGGGGTTTTCCGACGGCGAATATGGCCTTGGGCGATTATCTGCGGCCGAAATACGGCGTTTACGCGGTGCGCGCGGCCGTCGTCGGTCCGGCCGCCGTGCCGCAATGGCATAACGGCGTCGCCAATTTGGGCGTGCGCCCGACGTTTCGCGGCGGGAATGAATTGCTTGAAACGAATTTGTTTGATTTTAATGAAGACCTGTATGACAAGCGCCTGCGCGTGCAACTCTGGCATTACCTGCGGCCTGAAGAACAATTCGGCAAGGTGGAGGCCCTGCGCAAGCAGATTGCCAAGGACGCCGAAGATGCGCGGGCGAAATTAAGCTAAACTGTGCCGCGATAATCGTTGCATTGCCGAGATCCGATTGCTAGCATTTATATCATGACAACCGATTACAAAAACACCGTTTTTCTGCCAAAAACCGACTTTCCCATGCGGGCGGGTTTGGCGCAGAAAGAACCTGAAATTTTAAAACTTTGGGAAGCGCAAAAAATTTATGAGCAGCTGTCCGCGCGCGACGCGGCGGAAAGTTTTATCCTGCACGACGGCCCGCCATACGCGAACGGCAATATTCACATCGGCCATGCAACCAATAAGATTTTAAAAGACGTCGCCAATCGTGCCGAGGCGATGCTCGGCAAACGCGTGAATTACATCCCCGGATGGGATTGCCACGGCCTGCCGATTGAATGGAAAATCGAAGAACAATACCGCGCCAAGGGGCAGGATAAAGACCGCGTGCCGGTCCTGCAATTCCGCGCCGAATGCCGTGATTTCGCGACGCACTGGCTGGAGGTTCAGCGCGAGGAATTCAAACGCCTGGGCGTGATGGGCGATTGGGACAATCCATACGCCACGATGCATTTCCAATCCGAGGCGATCATCGCGGGCGAGATTCACAAATTTTTGATGAACGGTTCATTGTATCAGGGTGAGCGTTCCGTGATGTGGTCGACAGTGGAAAAAACCGCCCTGGCCGATGCGGAGATTGAATATCACGATCATACGAGTGATGTGATCTGGTGCGCTTTTCCGGTGACGAAAACATCGTTCCCCACGATTGCGGATGCGCGCCTCGTGATCTGGACGACGACACCCTGGACGATGCCCGCCAACCGCGCGATTGCTTATGGCGCGGAATTTGATTACGGCGTGTACCGGATTGATGCGGTGGCCGAAGGTTCAATTGCGCCTGTAGGGATTAAAGTCGTCATCGCGACGGCGTTAGCGGATGCGGTCAAAGCCTCCGCGAAGATTTCCAAATGGGAATGTCTGGCGACCTTTAAAGGCGCCGAACTCGCCGGGACGATTTGCGCGCATCCATTGCGCGATCATCCTGACGCGAACCACGGTTATGATTTCGACGTGCGCGTTTTGCCGGGCGAATTTGTGACGGTGGAAAGCGGGACGGGGCTGGTGCATATCGCGCCGTCGCACGGGTTGGATGACTTTGCTTTGGGCAAGGAATACGGGTTGGAAATTCCTTATACCGTTGAGCCGGATGGGCGTTATGTCACCTCGATGCCCATGTTTGGCGGTGCGCGGATTTATAATGATCAGGGTAAAAAGGCGGATGCGAATAAACGCGTCATCGCGGCGCTCGAGGCCGCGCATGCGCTGCTCGCGCACGGACAGTATGTGCATAGCTATCCGCATTCCTGGCGTTCCAAAGCACCGCTGATTTTCCGCACGACGCCGCAGTGGTTCATTGCCATGGACGACGAACACCAAATCCGCGCGAATGCCTTGCAGGCAATTAAAGACACGCGCTGGGTTCCCGGTGCGGGTGAGACGCGCATTCGCTCGATGGTGGAGTCGCGCCCGGACTGGTGCATTTCGCGCCAACGCACTTGGGGCGTGCCGATCGCGATTTTCATCGATAAAAAAACGCGGCAGCCGTTGCGGGATCAAGCAGTGTGCGATCGAATTGTGGAAATTTTTACGGCCGATGGCGCGGACGCGTGGTATACGCGCGACGCTCAGGAATTTTTGGGCGATAAATATAAAGCAGCGGATTACGAGCAGGTGAATGATATCGTGGATATCTGGTTTGAATCCGGTTCCACCCACGCTATTATGCAGCAAATGCGCGGGTTTGACATACCGGTTGATATGTATCTGGAAGGTTCGGATATGCACCGCGGCTGGTTTCAATCGTCGTTACTAGAGTCCGTCGGCACGCGCGGCCATGCGCCGTATAAAATGGTGATGACGCATGGTTTCGTGCTGGATGAACAGGGCCGCAAAATGTCCAAATCATTGGGCAATGTCACCGCGCCACAGAAAATTATGGATCAATATGGCGCCGATATTCTGCGTCTGTGGGTTTGCAATTCGGATTATTCCAATGACGTGCGTATCGGGAATGAAATTCTAAAACAGCAATCGGATTTGTATCGCCGTTTGCGGAATACGTTGCGCTATCTGCTGGGTGCGCTCGCGGATTTTGATCCGGCGGTGACGGTGGATATTGCCGCTATGCCGGAGCTGGAAAAATGGGTGCTGCACCGCATTGCGGAATTGGACGGCGTGGTGCGCTCGTCGTTGGCTGATTTTGATTATAACCAATTGTTCATCACGCTGCATGATTTTTGCAATACGGATTTGTCGGCCTTTTATTTTGACGTGCGCAAAGATAGTTTGTATTGCGACTCCAAAAATTCCTCGCGGCGCCAGGCGGCGCTGTGGGTTTTAAACCAAGTGTTTTTGCACCTGACATCTTGGCTCGCACCAATTTTGGCATTTACGTGTGAAGAGGCATGGCAGCATTACGCGCAAAAAGATGTTTCGTCCGTGCATTTGCGCGTGATGCCGACGGTTCCAGCCGCGTGGCGGGATGATGCGCGCGGTGCGGCGTGGGAGAAAATCCGGGCCATGCGCGCTGTCGTCACCGGACAGCTTGAGGCATTGCGCGCGGATAAAACCATCGGTTCGGCGCTGGAGGCGAAGGCGGTGGTGACGGTGCCGGATGCCGCGTTGCAAAAACTGTTGCTGGATATCGATTTCCGCGACCTGTGCATTGTCTCCGCCATGGAAATTAATTTGGGCGGCGAAATGAATGCGGTGATCACAAAAATTGTTGATGCCGATAAATGCGATCGCTGCTGGCAATATTTGGATGAGGTGGGTGACAGTAAATCGCATCCAACGTTGTGTCATCGTTGTAGTAGTGCGGTGGATGAGCAGGGAAGATTAGCCGCTTAGCAAACCAGGTTGTCACCCCGGCCTTGTGCCGGGGTCCGCGGTTGGGCCAGCACATATTCTGAAGCACCGTGATTGCGTTGAGGCGGACCCCGGCACAAGGCCGGGGTGACATTATGTTAGTATGGCGAAAATAATTTTAGTCCGGCCATATTTTCTTTCGTCAATTATTTTGAAATCTGAAGGCAAAATCAATTCTTCATCCGCATCGGATTCAATCACTAATAAAGTATCCGCATCAATCCAGCTGTTCTGATGAAGTGACGTGATGGCCGACGCCAATAAATTTTTCCCATAAGGCGGATCGAGGAAAATAATATGCATCGCGTGTGATGCACGCGGTGGGATGCATGCGTCAACCGCCAATAACATAGCCTGCGCGCCCGCGCATTTTAAATTTTCTTCCAGAATTTTCCGCACGGCGGGATTGTTTTCCATGAACCACGCCTGCGCGGCGCCTTGCGACAGGGCTTCCAGGCCTAGTGCGCCGGTGCCTGCAAAAGCGTCTAAAACCCAGGCATTCTGCAGGTCTGGCAATGCGCGGCTGCGCAAGATATTAAAAATCGCCTGGCGGATTTTATCGCTGGTGGGGCGGACATCCGCATCCGGTGTTTGCAGCTTCTTGTTTTTGAATTTGCCTGAACGGATTATGATCATGACTGCCCCTCTCCCTGGCGCCTGCGGCGCCGTCCCTCTCCCCAGGGGGGAGAGGGGAAATTATAGTTGTGCCAGTATTCGCCCGATTTGTTCGGATAAAACTTTCTTATTAATTTCCTGTACGCCACCTTCCGGCAGTTCACCCAACTGAAACGGGCCGTAGGAGGCGCGGATCAATCGGTTCACGTGCAGGCCGAAATATTGCATCGCACGACGGACTTCGCGATTTTTACCTTCGCGTAATGACACGTCCAGCCAGACATGGCGCCCGTCGCGTTTTTGCCGCGCTTCGACAACCGCATGAATGGCGCCGAATTGGATGCCTTCAACGGTGATGCCTTTGGCCAGTTCGGCGCTATATTCTTCACGCCATTCGCCCATCACGCGCGTGCGGTAACGCCGCAGCCAACCTGTTGATGGCAATTCCAAATGGCGTTTCAGGGCACCGGAATTGGTTAGGAGTAACAGCCCTTCGGTCGCATAATCTAGGCGCCCGATCGGCATCACGCGCGGCATGTCGGGCGGCAGAGTATCGTAAATTGTCGTGCGGCCTTCGGGATCGTGTTCGCAGACCATCACATTTTTGGGTTTGTGGTAGAGCCACATGCGCGCGGCCTCGCGTTCGCCAACGGCGGTGCCGTCCACGGTGATTTTGTCATCGTCATTCACCAGCGTCGCCGGGTGGGCGAGAGTCTCGCCGTTTACGGTGATGCGGCCCTCCGTAATCATCGCCTCAATCTGGCGGCGCGAGGCTACGCCCATGCGGGACAGGTATTTGGCGATGCGTTCTTTGGCTTGCGAGGTCACGGCATATTGCCTATCACAAAAGGCAATGGAAAATCCAATGGCAATTGCAATGGCACAGGCGCGCGTAGCTGGGCAGGCGGGCGAGGTGCCCGTGGGGGCGGTGATTGTGCGTGGCGGCGAGGTGATTGCATCGGCGCATAACTTAACGGAAACAGACCGTGATCCCACGGCGCATGCGGAAATTTTGGCCATCCGCGCGGCCGCGGCGAAACTCGGCGATACGCGTTTGGTTGATTGCGATTTGTATGTGACGTTGGAGCCCTGCGCGATGTGCGCGGCGGCGATTTCGCATGCGCGTTTGCGGCGCGTCATGTTTGGCGCCTATGACCCCAAAGGCGGCGCGGTGGAACATGGGCCGAAATGGTTTCAGCAACCGACCTGTTTGCATCGGCCGGAGGTTTTGGGCGGTATGAATGAAATGGAAGCCGGACAGTTGTTGAAAGATTTTTTCGCGGAGCGGCGATAATGGCGCGGCGCGTGTTGCATTTAATGGCAGGCGCACCCACAGGCGGGGCGGAGACTTATTGTGTAGATGCTTTGCTGGCATTGCAGGCGGCAGGTGTTGAGCAGATGCTGATCACGCGCCCACATACGCAGCGGCTGGATGATTTGCGCGCGGCGGGGGTGAAGATTATAACTGCGCCGTTCGGAAATATTTTTCGCAGTGCGACGCAGCGGGTATTGGCGAATGCGATAAAAGAATTCAAACCCGATATCATTCAATACTGGATGGGCCGCGCGGCGAGTTATGCGGTGCCAGGTGCGCAAGCCAAGGGTCCGGCACAGCCGTTTAAAAACATCGGCTGGTTCGGCGGCTATTATGATTTGAAACGTTATCCGCATATGAATGCTTATGTCGGCGTCACATATGATATCGCGCGGCATATTCGTGAGGCGGGCGCGGCAGTAGATAAAGTTTTTACCATTCATACGATTGCGGATTTACCGGCTGCGGCGCCTATGCCGCGTGCGGAATTTGATACGCCGGAGGATACGCCGCTGTTACTCGCGCTCGCGCGTCTGCATCCGAAAAAGGGGTTGGATGTTTTGTTGCGCGCATTGGTGGGTTTGCCTGGTGTTTATGCATGGATCGCTGGTGACGGCCCGCTGAAAGATGAATTGCCGAAACTTGCGCGGGAACTTGGCGTGGCGGACCGTGTGCGGTTTCTCGGTTGGCGTAACGACCGCGCGGCACTGTTGGCGACGTGCGATGTTTGTGTGTTTCCATCGCGTTATGAACCCTTTGGCACCGTGACGATTGAGGCTTGGGCGGCGGGCAAGCCATTGGTTGCGGCGGCGGCGGTGGGCCCGGCGGCTTATGTGAAAAATGAAGAAAACGGATTGCTGGTGCCGATTGATGATGCACCCGCATTGCGTGATGCCATCGCGCGCGTGATTGATGATGCGCCGTTGCGCGAGACAATCATCGCGGGCGGGCGGGAAAGTTATCAGCAACAATTCACGCCGCCTGTCATGGTGGCTGCATACAAAGATTTGTATAATCAACTTTGCAATTGATTCTACGGTGATTTGTTTGCGGAGGCAGCGGTGGCGAATATTCTATTAGCGCGGCAAGATAAAGCGATGCGCGGTTATCTGGCGCAACAGCTGCGGCGTTACGGCCACCGCGTGACGGTGACGGATTGCCACGACGGCATTTTGGCGGCGGTCAATGACAACGGTGCGCATTATGCGATGCTGATTACGGATTTGGGGCTGGATGGGCGCGACGGTTTTGCGCTGGTCAAAGATTTGCGCCATGCCATGCCGGATTTACGCATGGTTTTTATGTCGGGCTTTTCCGGTATTGGATTGGTCTACGGCCCGGGCCGCGCGTTCAATGCGCGTATCATCACCGAACCTTTTCACCTGCGCGAATTGCCAGAGCAAATTAACATCATTTTATCCGCCGAAGTCGTGGCGGCGTGACCCAGAGGCAAGAAACAAGGGACAAGAAGCAAGATTTATTGTCTTGTTTCTTGCCTCTTGCCTCTTGTTTCTGCTATATCGGTGCGGCCGGGTATATGGCGCAGCGGTAGCGCGTTCCCTTGACATGGGAGAGGTCACAGGTTCGATCCCTGTTATACCCACCATCCTAACATCCCAGGAAATCCCAAGGCGTCCCGAAAGGCTTGAAAATCCTTGCAAAATATGGCATTCTATGTCCGAAGACGTCCCAGGAAATCCCACTGCATCCAGCTAATAAGGGGGTATCTTGGGGGTACTTTGAGGGTTTGAAAAACGGAGGTACCCCCATGCCACTTTCTGATGTCCGTATTCGCAACACTAAGCCGAAAGAAAAACAGTATAAACCTTCGCAAGCGCAGCGTCGCGAAGGCTGTCGCGCCGTAGTCCAACGGACGAAGGCGGACTAGGCGACGCGCTTGCTACGGCTCGGCAAGCCAGCAGTTCTATAAAAGCCTCCACCAATTGCAGCGAATCTTTCACTCAGCTATGAAGATTCATGAGCCTAAACCTCAACGATCCCGCGGTGGCAGCGCAATTGCTGCTGGCACAAGTCCAAATCAGCGAACAGCAAACCGCGCTGCTCAGAGACATTAAAACGCAGACGCAGCGCCAGTTATGGTTGAGCATTCAGCAAGACTGGCATCAGCAAATGAACACGCCGCGTTACAGCGATCCGCGTCATTTGGTGCAATATGGTTACAAGACTTATTCGCAAACCGATGAAGACGGTATCATCGCGGAAATTTTCAACCGCATCGGCACGACCAATCAGCGTTTTATTGAATTCGGTGTGGAAACGGGGATTGAATGCAATACGATGAATTTGCTGATCCAGGGTTGGTCGGGTTTGTGGTTGGATGGTAGCGCGCAAAATATTCAACGCATTTCCGAAACCCTGGGCGCTTATCAGGCGGCGGGGCAATTGACGGCGGTGCAGGCCTTTATCATGGCCGAAAATATCAATGATTTGTTCACCCAAAATGGTTTCACGGGTGAAATTGATTTGCTCTGCGTCGATATCGACGGCAATGATTATTGGGTTTGGCAGGCGATTAACGTCGTTAATCCGCGCGTCGTAATTGTTGAATTTAACGGCACATGGCGACCGCCGACGGCGGTCGTGCAGCCTTACCGCGCGGATTATATGTGGAACGGGCAGGATAATTATTTCGGCGCGAGCCTCAAGGCCTATGAAAAACTCGGCGCGCAAAAAGGTTATTCACTCGTTGGCGTGAATTACGGCGGCGGCAATGCGTTTTTCGTGCGCAATGATTTGGTCAGCGAAGAAAAATTCCTGGCGCCCTTTACCGCCGAACAGCATTACGAACCGCCGCGCTTTTTCTTTGCGCTGACGGCGGGCCACCCAGCGGGTATCGGCCCGCTGATTCAGGTTTAAAACATGACGGAAGAACTTTATCACTTTACGCTCCTGGATCCGGATGAAGCAGAATTGCTGCTGCCCATGTTGCAACCCGTTTGCGCCGCCAATCCCAATGATTACGACGCGCAATGCCGACTGGCCGATTGTTTGTTGGCGCAAGGCGACGTGGCGGGCGCGACCGCGATTTACGAGCGCGTGCGCAACGCCGCGCCCGACATCGTTCACGCCCATGCGGCGCTGCTATACATTATGGTGAAGGATAATCCAGCCGTCCGTGCGGCGATTGATTTACCGTTACGTCTGCGCACCATTCATGGCCGCCAAATGCTGGTGTGGTATGCTTTTCCCGATACGAATGCGGAACTGGCACAATTTCCTTATTATAATCGCAGCATGGGAAAACTCGCGCAGTTGGTTAAAACAAAATATCCCGATCTGACAATTTTGGACGTTGGCGCTAACCTCGGTCAAAGTATTGCTGAAGTTTACGCCTATTCGCCGACGCCGTGTTTGTCGGTTGAATGCGGACCGCAAAATTACGCGCTGTGCCGTTATAACGTCAAACGCATCAGCGCTGATAACGAAGCCGTGCATGCGCTCGTGGGGCCGGAAGGTTTGTACGGCACCTTCGAATATGCCAAAGATTTTGAATTATCCGGTGCAAAAAAACCGGAGTGGGGTTTTTCGACCCCGGTTTCCGCGGGTGCGGAGGGTGCCGTGCCGACGGTGTCGTTGAATACTATCGTCGCGCGCTATCCGCGCTGGGCGAATAGCAAACTGGTCAAAATCGATGCCGAAGGTTGGGATTGGCAAATCATTCAAGATTGCAAAAATTTTTGGTCCGCCGCACGGCCGCTGGTTTATTTCGAACACAATTTCGAGTATGTCAAAGACCGTCAGGCGGGGCATGATCAATCGCTCGCCGCCGTGCAAACCTTGCTCGATTGCGGTTATACGCATTTTCTAGTGCAGGACGGGCGCGGCCATATGATTGTGCAGGTGAATGCCGATCACATCGCGCGGTTTCATGAAATTAATCTGCATTTGTATATGCTGCGCGATGTGCATAAAGGCACGCATTATTTTGATGTTACTGCCGTGCATGCGGAGGATGTGGATTTGGTACAGGGGATTTACCAAGTTTCCTTGTCACCCGAACTGCGGCAAATCCGGCGACCTGCTTGAATTAAGGGCGTAAATTAGGGCTTACGCGATCGCGGGGTTAAATTTAAAGTATGGCCATGGAATTGAGTCTTGCCGACTATGTCACGCTGGGCGAACAGCTGCGCGACCCGAACCCGAATATTACGGTTCAGCGGGACCGCGCGCTGGCCTTTGCCGAACATCTGTTTGTAAAATATCCAAATGACGCGGATGTGATCGCGCTGCGCGCGCGCCATGCGCAAATGCGGAATGAATGGGCGGGGGCAGCGGCGCTTTGTGCGCGCGGCTTGGCGTTAAATCCGGAAAATATTCCCTTGATGCGTTTGCAATATACCTTGCAGCGTCAGCGCGGTGATCATGCGGGCGCGGAACAAACTTTATTAATGCTGTTTTTGAATGATGAAAATGCCGGGCAGATTGCGGGTTATTTGGGGCAAACCCCAACACCGCGCGTCGTCCTGGGGCCGGGCGAACATTACTATCCCGGCTGGCTACATTTGGATTTATGTCCGCATGACGAACGGTACATTCCCTTTGATGCGCGTGAGGCTTTGTTCATGCCTAGCGCATCGATGGACACCGTTTTTTCCGAACATATGATCGAGCATATTTCCTACGACCAGGGATTATTTTTGGCGCGGGAAATTTTTCGCGTTTTAAAACCCGGCGGGCGCGTGCGTTTGGCGACGCCGGATCTGGCGCGGACTTGTTCCTTGGCGGCGGATGCGCTGAATGAAACCCAGCAAAATTATATTGATTTCATCAATCAATCCTTTGGCGGTGATTTTAATAACCGTGCCAGCTTCCCAATTAACAATATGTTTTTCACCTATAGTCACGCCTTTGTCTACGATGAAATCACGCTGCGTGAATTATTGGAACGCGCCGGTTTTACCAATGTCACGCGCCATTTGCCGCGCAGCAGTCCGAATCCGGAATTGAATAATTTGGAAATGCACCACTTGCTCGGCCATCCGTGGGTGGAGGATTTTCAAACTTTGGTGCTGGAAGCGCAAAAACCATGATCACGGATATCCTGCTCTCCATCGTCATCGGCGTCCGCAATCAGGGCGGCGAGGTCGCACGTTTTATTCCTAAGATCACCGAATTCCTGAACGCGAATTTCAGAAATTACGAAGTCATTATTGTGGATGACGGTTCGACGGATAACACATCCACCCTCATGAAAGAATTTTCGCGCAAGCAGAAAAATTTACGCCTGTTGCGCCTCTCGCGCCATTACGGCAGCGGTACGGCGATCACAGCGGGGCTTCAGCATGCCATTGGTGATTACGCCGCCGTGATGCGATTGGAAGATCCGCCGGAGGCGATTTTAAAACTCCTCATGCATTGCCAAAGCGGTTATGACGTGGTTTTCGCTGCGATGCACAATCCAAAATCCAACGGCCTGACCCAGCGTTTTACCTATTGGCTCAGTCGTATCAGCCGCCTGCCGATTAATTCCGCCAGCGGTAATTTCGTCGTCATGCGGCGCAAGGCGATGAATGCTTTGCTGACGCTGAAGGACCGGATGCATAATATTCAGGTGCTCGCCAGCTATATGGGCATGACGGTGGATCACCTGGCGCTCTTGCCCGGGCGTGGGCCGTCGCGGCGGCCGTGGCGGGATTTACTGCACATTCTGGAATCGATGCTGGCCTATTCGCGTTGGCCGTTATGGTGGTTGGGTGCGGCGGTGCTGGGAATTTCCGCGATCGCTTTTATCTCGGCGGCGGTGAATTGGATTTTATCGGGTTTTGTGAATATGCAGGATTTTGTTTGGGTTATGGGCAGTGGATTATTATTTTTTACCAACGGTATTTTATTCGTCATCGCCGCCGCCATGTCGCGCATTTTATCGGAGACCAAACGCCAACCGCTCTATTACGTCGCGGAGGAAGTTTCCAGCCGCACCGTTGAAATCGCCTCCATCGTCCGCGCGGCGTAACTAGAAATAATCATCCATTGCCGCTTCAAGCGCATAGATGCTGTCGATCTTTGATCCCAGCACCGAAATAAAATGCGGCGTGCGGCTATGACATTTCACCAAAATCGGCCGGGCATCGTCGTGATCTTGGTTGGATACAATCGCTTTATTCGTAAACAGCGTCCGGACAAATTGCGCCTCCGCCATCGCGGGGACATACCGCGCGGCATCAGCGCGCATGTTGTAAAAATTGGTCTCGTGGTGATAGGCGGATAAAATGTCCTCAGGCGGCATGGGGTTTTGGTGGCTGGAATAGGAGGTATGCGGCGTGAAACGCACATGCGTCAGGCTGTGCAATTTTTCGGCGGGAAAGGGCATCGTCGCCCAGAACGGACCGTCCATAATGGTAATTCCCGTGCGCTCCAATTCCGGCGGCAATTTGCACAAGGTCACTTCGGCGATTTCAATTTCGATATTGAGCAGTTCTTTTTCCGTTTCCAGAAATTCCGCATGGCGGATGGTGTCGTTCAAATTGCTATAGGTTACATTCAAAACGCGCGGCGCGGCGAAGGTGCCTTGAGAGGTTTCAACATTAATCGTCACGCCATTTTGTGTCAGGCGCGTGACGTCGGTGTTATAATGAATTATGATATCGGGATAAGCGGAAATTTCGGCGAGCAAGGTGGAACGCAATGCGCGCGCGTCAAAGGCCGCCTCATCCACGCGGAAAACGTTCGCAACGCGGTCCTGGTTAAACAACGCCACATCGTCCAGGCGAATGGGCAGCAAGGGCGAGCCGACAATCTCGCAAAACTGCTGAAACTGATAATCCGAAATTTGCGAGCCGCTGCGCGCGATGGCATAGAGGTGCGTGAAATCCTTATCCACGCATTCCGGGTATTCGCGCATAAAACGCTGGTAGTTATCGTGCGAGGCCTGGGCGGTGATGTAACTGCGCGGATAATGGTAACCGTTATGGATGCGGGCCTGATTGACGTAGGATGCCTTTGTCATGGCTTCGGCGGCGCGTTCCAGAACGGCGACTTTCATGCCGCGTCGGCCGTAACGCAAAGCCAAACGCAGGCCGTAAAATCCGCTACCGATGATGATGAGGTCGGCCGTCGCGCTCATCGCAAATATTGGCCGCCGTTGATATCGATAATCGCGCCGGTCATGGAGGCCGCGGCGGGGGAGGCGCAAAACCAAATCCATTCCGCGATGTCCTCCGCGCGCGCAAAGCGGCCCAGCGGAATCTTTTTCAGCACATCATCTTTTTCATGCTGCGGGCGCGCGTCCGTCATGCGTGTGTCTTGCGTCACGCCCGGCGCGATGCAGACTGCGCGTTGACCATGCGGCGCCAGTTTCAATGCCAGCGATTTCACAAAACTATGAATACCGCCCTTGGATGCGGCATAGGCATCGTCAAAACTGCCCTTATGGCCGGAGATTGAGCCCATGAAGATCATCACACCCTTGGCCGCTAATTTCGGCGCCAGAACTTGCGCTAAGATCATTGGCGTGAGGAGATTAACCGTCATCGTATCCTGATATTGCGCGATCGTCATATCGGCGAAATTTTCGCCGTGCAAAACGCCTGCGGCATTCACAAAAACGTTAATGGCATTCAATTTGGCGAAAGCCGCTGCGGCGTTGTCCGGCTGCGCGTAATCAAACATAACATAATCATCGGCAGCAATGGTACTACGCTGACGCTCATCACGGATAATCGCGACCACCTGTTCACCGCGCGCGCGGACGAGGGCGGCATAGGCCGCGCCGATGCCGGAACTCACGCCGGAGATCAGGTGGCGGCGCATGTTAAAACGGGAACATATGGCGCCAATTCAATTCGGGCGCATGGATTTGCATAAAGCGGTGGTAATACCAATGGCGCTTGGCATGCGTGAGGAAATATAATCTTTCAAATTCTTCCGGAATGAACAGGCCATGTTCATCGTTATTTTCATCGCGCCCGCCGGGCCAGAGATCATATAAAAACCGGGGTTTTAATAACTCTGCAATCAGATGTTCCGGGCGCCGCCCGCGTTCATCCTTGGTGTCGGTTTGCCAATTATAGCGGCCCAGAAAATCGATTTCGCGCAGGTAATTGCAATTCATATAAACCAAACCGATTTCCATGAAATTCCATTTGGTCGCGATCGTGCTGATGGCACCCAGATTATGGCGTCCCATCTGCGCGATGATGTCATCGAACTTCAGGCGGCACAAAATATCGCCTTCGACATGCGCGACGTAATCGTAACCGTTTTCCAGCGCGCAATGCAGGCCGTAGGTAAAGGCACGGCTCCAACCGTCCTTGCCGGTGAGGGACAGGTGGCCGATGTTATCCGTAAAACACGTCCAGTTGCCGCCGGGCGTCAGGGGAGACGCCATGGTGATGTCATTGACGTACTGACACGGAATTTGCTGCAAACTCGGGATCATTTTACTTAGATTTTCCGGCGCGGGGGTTTCCACGAGCAAGAGGTCGCAATCCGGATTGATATGGTGATTGAGTTGCAGCCACATCTCCGCCAGCTCAAGCTTTTGCGGCGAGTTGATGAAGACGTTACCGAAGATCAGCTTTCTCATGAATCTATTTATAGCACGGGGCGCGGCCCCGCCCATAGACGGATTTTAACCGGCCGCCTGCATCATGCCTGCGATGTCGAGCATGCGCAGGGAGAAGGCCCATTCATTGTCATACCATGCCATCACGCGCGCGAGGGTGCCGTCGATGACTTTGATTTCGTTCAGGCCGACATAGGCGGAGCATTCGGAATGATTGAAATCGATGGAAACCAGCGGTTCATCATAAACGCCGATGATGCCTTTCAGTGCGCCGTTGGCGGCAGCACGGAAAGCGTCTTGGAGTTCCGCGACCGTGGTTGGGCGACCGGTGTCGAATTTTAAATCGACGCATGAAACGTTCGGCGCCGGCACGCGGATAGATGTGCCGTCCAATTTACCTTTTAGCTCGGGGATAACCTTGCCAATCGATTTTGCCGCGCCGGTGGTGGTCGGCACCATCGACATCGTCGCGGCGCGAGCGCGGTGGAGATCTTTGTGCGTACCGTCGTGGATGTTTTGATCGTTGGTATAGGCGTGGATGGTCGTCATAAACCCGCGCGCGATTCCGACGGTTTCGTTTAAAACTTTTGCGACCGGTGCCAGGCAATTGGTCGTGCAGGAACCGTTGGAGACGATTTTATGTTCGGGCCGGATTTGGTCGTGGTTGACGCCGTAGACGACCATGATGTCTTCATCCGTGCCGGGCGAGGAGATCAAAACCTTTTTCGCGCCAGCGGCGATGTGTTTGCCCGCGCCTTCGCGGTCGGAAAATTTGCCGGTGCATTCGAATAGGACGTCGATATTGTGTGGCTTCCAATCCAGTTTTTCCGGATCAGATTCCTGAAGGACGGGAATTTTTTTGCCGTTGATGGTGATGGAATTGTCGTCGTGCGTGATGGTGCCATTAAAACGCCCATGCACGCTGTCGTATTTGAGCAGATGCACCAGCGCATCCAATTTCCCGCGCGAATTAATCGCGGCGATTTCGATGTCGCTCCGCCCCGTCTCAAACGGCGCGCGGATGCAAAGACGGCCGATACGGCCCGTGCCGGAGATGGCGATGCGTGTGGTCATGACCGTTTTTTAAGCAATCGGCCAAGATAATCAAGGCTTTAATGCAACTCTCGATGCATCAAGAATCCATTTTTGCTCTTGTTGGGGAAATTTTGCTTTGGATGGATCGTAGATTAAAACATCCATCTCATCCCCTGGTTGAATTTTAGGTTGGGGATAAGTTTGGTATTTGTTTAGTACTGAATACTTCTGGCTAAACGAACTTTCAGATAATGAAATACTCTTTTTATAATTTGCATAATAATAACGCAGCGGATTTAATTCAGCGTTATATTCAGAAAATCTTTCCGGTGCGTGAGGCATAAAGGCATCGCCTGTGCGGCTTGGAACTTCAAACGTATCTACTTTTTTATCGACTTCGGCTGTTACGAAATAGCCGCCTGCGGTTGCTTCATAACAACTCATGAATTTTGCCTTTTTTCGCACAAACACTTCAGAACCGATTTTTTCAATTCGCTTTTCATAAGGATAATCTAGCGGCAGGCCTTGTGCTTTAAGCTGCCTTTCCCCCTCTTTTTCCGATATAGACATACCGTATGCTATCGCTCCGAAAGCGAGGCCAAACATCGAAATTGAAAGTAAATTTTTCATAGATTGCTCCCTTTAATGGCTAATAGAGCAATTTACTCGGGCGGCTATTTAGAAGTCAAGAAAAATGGCGTTTTTTATCGTTTCCCCTGCAATTTATCCTTAATTTTCGCCACAATCGCGGGCGCCGTCAGGCCGAAATGTTTATAGAGCTCTTCATACGGCCCACTGGCACCAAACGTGCTCATGCCGCAGAATAATCCGTCTTCGCCCAGGTATTTGTCCCAACACATTTGGCTGGCGGCCTCGACGGCGACGCGCAGAGCGCCCGCGGGTAAAACGTCGGCACGATATTCCGCTTTTTGTGCCGCGAATAATTCCAGGCAAGGCACAGAGACAATGCGCGCGGCGACGCCGGATTCTTCGAGCAGTTTTTGCGCTTCGAGCGCGATGGCGACTTCGGAACCCGTGGCCATGATGACGACTTGCGCTTTGCCTTTGCAGTCGGACAAAACATAGGCGCCGCGCGCGGATTTATTTTCCGCAAAATCCGTCCGCACGGTGGGCAGGTTTTGACGCGACAGCGCGAGCACAGACGGCCCGCCGGAATTTTGCAGGGCGAGTTCCCAGCACTCCGCCGTCTCAATCGCATCGGCGGGGCGGAAGACTTTGACGTTCGGAATAACGCGCAGCGCGGAAAGATGCTCCACCGGCTGATGCGTCGGCCCGTCTTCGCCCAGGCCGATGCTGTCATGCGTCATGACATGGATCACGCGCTGTTCCATCAGCGCGGCCAGGCGTATCGCGGGACGGCAATAATCAGAGAACACCAAAAACGTCCCGCCATAGGGAATAAACCCGCCATGCAGCGCCAGGCCGTTCATCATCGCCGCCATGCCGTGTTCGCGCACGCCGTAGTGAATGTAACGGCCCTTGTAATTGTCGCGCTGGACGACTTCTGGCACGCCCTTAGTCTTCGTCAAATTCGATCCGGACAGATCCGCGCTGCCGCCGACGAGTTGCGGCACCAGGGGTTTTAAAACTTCCAGGACTTGCCCGGATGCCGCGCGGCTGGCGATTTTCGGTTTATCTTTGACCGCTTGCTTTTTATATTCAGTCAAAGCCTTGATTGCCGCTGGCGTAATTTCGCCTGACAATAAATGTTCAAACTGCATGCGCACTTGCGGCGAGGCGGCCTGATAATTTTTATCCCACGCGGCGTAATCCGCCGCACCGCGCGCGCCGGCTGTGCGCCAGGCGTCCAGAATTTTTTGCGGGATGAAATAGGGCGGATGTATCCAACCCAGGTTTTTCCGCGTGCCTTTAATTTCCTCATCGCCCAGCGGAGATCCGTGCGATGACGCCGTATTCGCCTTCGTCGGCGCGCCCAGGCCGATGATGGTTTTGCAGCAGATTAGCGCTGGTTTATCGCTTTCACGTGCTTGATGAATTGCGGCCTCGATTTGCGATGGATCGTGGCCGTTGACGTCCCAGGTGTTCCAGCCGTACGCCTCAAAGCGTTTCGCGGTTTCATCACTGAATGACAAATCCGTTTTGCCGTCGATCGAAATGCCGTTATCATCATACAGCACAATTAATTTATTTAAGCGCAAATGCCCGGCGAGCGAGCAAGCTTCGTGACTGATACCCTCCATCAAATCGCCGTCGGATGCGATGACGTAGGTGTGATGGCCGACCAACGCATCACCGAATCCCGCATTCAACATGCGCTCGCCCAGCGCCATGCCGACGGCGGTCGCGATACCTTGGCCGAGTGGACCCGTCGTCGTTTCAATTCCCGCGTTATGCATGACTTCTGGATGGCCCGCCGCATGACTATGTAACTGACGGAATTTTTTAATCTCATCGAGCGGCATGCGCTCATAACCTGTCAGGTAGAGCAAAGCATATAACAGCATTGAACCATGCCCGGCCGACAGCACAAAACGATCACGGTCTGCCCAGGTTGGGTGCGCGGGATTAAATTTCAAAAACTTGGTGAACAGGACGGTGGCGACATCCGCCATGCCCATCGGCATGCCGGGGTGGCCGGAATTGGCAGCCTGCACCGCATCCATCGCCAGGGCGCGAATGGCGTTGGCCATTTCATCATGAGAAACTGCGTTCATATCCGCATAAGTGGAGGCCGGGATCATGGCCGCAGTTGTGCCGAAATATGGCGGGTGGGTCAATTCCCTAGAGTGGGTTAAACGCACCGCCCGTGCGGCGCTGCACGGCTTTGGCTTGGCGATAGCCAGATAGGCGGTATTCATTACCCCCATGCGGGAGATTGTTTGAACCATTCTCATCGGTATCGGAACGGCTACTGCCAAGAGCTTTGGATGCAGCGGCCACCTCTAACACATTATCATTCAAACCCAAGCCGGCCATAATGCTGTTACGCTTTGCTTTGATAGCTTCCAATACAGGCTTTAGTTCAAGAACATCAATATCTTGGGGGCCTTTACGAAGACCAATAGAGGCATCATTGTACTGACCATAGACTTTTCTATTAATAAGATTATATGTCTCGCGACTGTATTCGCACAAAGTTTTACAAGTCGAACGAAACAAATCTGTATCAAATTCAGATGACAATTTATATTGTTCGTGAAGAGCCAAAAGAGGTCTCGCCAGAACAGACGGGCGAGCATTTGTAATAGGTGCTGCGCTTGATCCGCCAACAGTTGGTGTGTGCGTTGAATAGGTATCCTGAACCGGATTATAGGATATTTCTGAATTTGCATCTCCGAGCCTTGAAGTTGCCAAAGAAAAAGAACTTGGATTAAATCTGCCTGCCAAGGATGTAATTTTAGATTGTTTTTTGCCCTCACCCTCAAATTCGCTGTGGATTACCTGGTAATAAGGCGATCCTGTAGCCACGCGCAAAAGAACATGATAGCGAAAACTATCCCCAAAACCCGGCGCATTAAAACTGCTTTGTTCATGCGCTGAAACCATGCTGTCTAAGGGGTTAATCAGCTGATCGATATAAGATAAAACAGGGATACAGGCCTGTTGCAGGTCATTAAAGAAGTTATGTTGGGTCATGGTCTTTCTCCGGTTGAGTGTGATTTTAAACTATGGGTTATTTAACCATAACTGAAATACTTTCACCAAGGAATTTTTTACTTTCATTTGGTTCGGACTTGTAAAATTTCCCTTCTCCCTGCAGGGAGAAGGTGCCCCGAAGGGGCGAATGAGGGGGACGGGACGCATGGAAGAAATGTCAGAATAGTAACTGCGGAAGCTCCCCCTCACCCCAAAATGCTAAACTCATTCCGCTTCGCTGCATTCGTTAAGCATTTTGGCCCTCTCCCTGCAGGGAGAGGGGAAGTTTTATTTTCGCTTGCTTTTCGCGCGCGCGTGTCATACGATTGCCAAATGGATTTTCGGGTAACCCACCTCTTTTGGCGTTGGCGCAGTTAAATTGTCGCCTCAGGCATGCACGCGCTTGCCTTTTCCTCCAACCTAATCCAATCGTTTCACACCATGACCAACTTTATCAGCCTTCCGGCCACCGCCGATGATGCCGGGTTTTTCGGCGAATATGGCGGCATTTATACGACTGAAACCCTTATTCCCGTGCTGGAGGAATTGCGCCTCGGCTTCCGCGCGGCGGAATGCGATCCGGCGTTTTTGGGCGAGTTAAAACACGCGCTGCGCGACTGGGCAGGGCGGCCGACGCCGCTTTACCATGCAGTGAATTTGTCGCGTACCCACGGCGCTGACATTTATTTCAAACGCGAAGACCTCCTCCATGGCGGCGCGCATAAAACGAATAATGCGTTGGGGCAGGTGATGCTCGCCAAACGCATGGGCAAAACCCGCATCATCGCCGAAACCGGTGCGGGCCAGCACGGTGTGGCGACAGCCCTCGCCGCCGCGAAACTCGGTTTGCCTTGCGTCGTTTACATGGGCGCCGTCGACGCCGCGCGCCAGGCGCCGAATGTGCAACGCATGAAACTTCTCGGCGCCGAAGTGATCGAGGTGCAAAGCGGCAGTCGTACCTTAAAAGACGCCATCAACGCCGCATTGCGCGATTGGATCGCATCGTGCGAGACGACTTATTACGTCCTCGGCACCGTCGCGGGCCCGCATCCGTTTCCCGCCATTGGCCGGTTTTTCCAAACCATCATCGGCGCCGAAGCGCGCGCGCAATGTCTGGAAGATATCGGAAGATTGCCGGATTACGCGGTGGCCTGCGTTGGCGGCGGATCCAACGCGATTGGATTATTTGCTGCGTTTTTGGAAGATGGGCTGGTGGATCTCATCGGAGTCGAACCAGCAGGCGAAGGTCTGGACACACCGCGCCATGGCGCGGTTCTGGCGAAAGGTGAAGCGGTTGTATTGCACGGCATGCGCTCACTCGGCCTGCAAGACGCGGATGGCCAAATTTTGGAAACGCACAGCGTCTCCGCCGGTTTGGATTATCCCTTAATCGGCCCCGAACACGCGCACCTGCGCGACACCGGCTGCGTGACTTATGCATCCATCACGGATGACGAAGCCATCGCCGCCGTGCATGAAACCGCGCGCGCCGAAGGGATTATTCCGGCGATTGAATCCGCGCACGCCATCGCGCATGCATTAAAAATCGCGCGTGAAAATTCCGGTAAGAAAATTCTGGTTAACCTGTCTGGCCGCGGCGATAAAGATTTACATATTTTGGAAAGTTATAAAGGTTCATCCCATGACTAATCGTTACGATATTTTAAAAACCGGTAAATCATATTTGCCCTATTTGATGCTCGGTTATCCCTCATCCGAAACCTGCCTCGCCGCCGCGAAAGTTTTGCTCGACACGGGCGCCCACGGCCTGGAACTCGGCCTGCCGTTTCGCGATCCCGTCGCCGACGGCCCGGTGATTGAAGTTGCTGGTAACAGGGTGTTGGATCGCGGCTTTACAGTCGATAACGCGCTCGGACTGGTGCAAAGAATCCGCGCTTTAAATGATACCGCGCCGCTTACCATCATGTCTTATTACAACATGATCCTCGCGCGCGGCGTGGATAAATTCGCGGCGGATTTCGCTGCGGCGGGCGCAGATGGTATTCTCATTCCCGATTTGCCGTTTGAACGCACGGATGAAGTTTTGCCCGCGCTTGGCGCGCAAAACTTGAAATTGATTTTTATGGCATCGCCCCTGACAACCGCGGAACGCCTGCAAAAAATCGCCACCGTGGCGGAGGGTTTTATTTACGTTGTCACGCGCCTAGGCATCACGGGTGCCCAGGCGAATTACTCCGCACAACTATCTGAACTCTTCGCGCGCGTTCACGCGAATTGTAAACTTCCCGCCATCGCCGGTTTCGGCATTTCGAAACCCGCAGATGTCACAACCATGTTAAAAGCCGGCGCGGACGGCGCGATTATTGGGTCCCGCCTAGTTGAAATTTTGGAAGATTTTGACGTGGGCGAACTGGCTTATTACACATGCGCCATTTTAACTGCTTTGCAAAATCCAAGGGCAGCCTGAATGTTCGCGCAAATCGATACCGCTCGCCCGTTTGCCTTGTTTGAAAAAGACGGTTTCGTCACAGGCTACCAAGGCGAATTTCATGCATTGGAAAAATTGGATGACATTCATACGCTCGCACGCCGCACGTGTCGCGATGTGGTTTTTGTTCTCCCTTATTGCGCCATCCGCGAGCGCGGTTTTGCCGCACACGGCAACGAGCGCATTCTCGCTATCGCGGTTGAAACTGCGATCAAAATCCCCAAGGAAAAATTGATCACAGATTTACCGGATGCCGAAATTGTTTTGAACGGCGATGTCACGCCGTCGCTATCCGACACGGAATACGCAGATCTCGTGCGGCGATTCCAGGCGGATGAAATCGAGGCCGGCCATGCCTCGCAATGTACGATCGCGCGCAGTTTTTCGGGCCAGATTAAAGATTTTGATTTAAGCAAAATCCTGGCCACTTACCGCAAAGCGCTCCAGCAAAGTGGGCAATATATGACGGTTTTGTTCGCGAATGGCGCGGATCAATTCATCATTGGCGCGACGCCAGAAAAACATCTTGAAGTGCGCGGCAACGAAACTATCATGATCCCCATCGCGGGTACCTTGCGCAAGGAAGATAAAAAGACCTTTGCCGTGCGCCTGGAAAATTTTCTGAATGATCCAAAGGAAATTAATGAACTCTTCCAAGTCGTTGATGAAGAAATGAAAATGATGGGCATGATTTGCCCCGATGGCGGCGTCATCAATGGACCGTTTTTGCGCGAAATCGGCGCGGTAGTGCATACAGAATATCAACTCGTCGGTTTGCGCACGCGCGACACGATTGCTGCCTTACGCCGTACGCTACATGCGCCGACGGTAGTAGGATCGCCGATGGAATCCGCCGCGCGTATTATTCAAAAATACGAACCGGAATCGCGGCGGTATTATGCAGGCGAAATTGGCATCTATCACTGCCCGCGCACCGAGGCGCCGAACGGCGATCTCGATTGCGCGATTTTAATTCGTTGCGCCGAAATCGACGGCACTGGAAAATTCCGCATCCAGGCGGGCGGCGGCATCGTGCGCGACTCCGACCCTGCCAGTGAGACCGCGGAAAGCCGCGCCAAGGCCATGGGAATCCTGGGGATTCTGACCGGCACGGCGAAATTCCAAGATCGTTATTTGACGGATGATTTGCGCGCATCCGTCGCGCCGCTCCTCACCAGCCGGAATGAAAAGCTGTCCCATTTTTGGATGGATCGTCAAAGCTCTTTTACGCGTGAAACCACGCCCATCGACGGCATGCGCATCACCATCATTAATAATGAAGATGATTTTGCGCATATGACGGGCCACATGCTCCGTGTGCAACAGGCACGGGTGCGCGTGGTGGATACATTTGATTATGACGCGCCGACAGATGATGCAGATGTCGTCATCATCGGCCCTGGTCCGGGTGATCCAACGGATATGCGGCATCCGCGAATGAAATTATTGCAAAATATTATCGCCGATTTAAAATCGCGCGCGCGGCCGCTGCTCGGCATCTGTCTCGGTCATCAAAGCTTGGCCGTCCATGCAGGTATGACGGTCGATCGCCAGGCGCAATCCACGCAAGGCCTGCAACGCGAAATAACGGTGATGGGCGATCTGCATCGGCTCGGTTTTTATAATTCCTTCTCCCCCGTTTATGACGCGGCGGCAAAGGCGCAAAGAGATTTTGCCTTTGATCTCGATGAACACGGCCGCATCATCGCCATGCAATCGCCCGGCGTGATTGGCTTTCAGGCGCACCCGGAATCCATCATGTCCGAACGCGGCATGGATTTAGTGTTGCAGGCTTTA